>JAEEGF011382621.1_pt1 | contig 19603 bp, 13 predicted proteins | sample 9134171 | NCBI WGS metagenome assembly JAEEGF01 (sample SAMN16246542, study PRJNA631951) | gut metagenome | biome: gut microbiome; feature: rumen; material: AP-attached | host: Bos | place: Iran: Karaj | collected 2018-10
CTCTAAGGGAGCCTTCTCGATATATCCCTCATTAGTAGAGTAAATGTGCTCTATGTCCCACTTACCCGTGATCTCATCAAAGAAATGAAAACCAAATTTATTAATAGGATTTGATGAATTAGTAATTGCGACATTGTGTGCAACAAGGATTCTCCTGATGGTGTCAAGATCCGGATATCTTACCTTTTTGACGCGCGAGGCAATCCCATCAGCGAATAGCAAATCGCAAACTGCTTCCTTTATGATCGCGGTTCTTTTGTTTTTGGCAGAAGCCAATATCTCCAGATACCTGCTCAGCACCTTGCCATCATCAGTTTCGATCATCTTATACAGAGAAAGCAGATTGTATAATTCATTGTTGTCGAATAGCTCTTTTATGCCGTCAAAAAGGTCACATACTTCTCTCCAGGCGCCTACCATCACCGACGCAGAAGCAGATTCTGAAGCTCTCTCTGCTTCCTGAGCGTCACTTATTTTTTTATCAATCCATTGCTTTACTGCCTTAAACAATGAGTTCTCTTCATATTGATTTCTTTCTATGTCATTCTTTTTTATCAGCAGGAGAAAAATGACATCCATCCTTGTCAGCAGCTCATAATCCGATCTTACAGACGAGCTTACCGGAAGGAATTTCCACAGTTCATCGTTGTGCAGTTCATTCTCATAAATATCCCATATTTCTGCAATAAGGGTCTGACGGTCTTTGAGATTGATATCACCCTTTCCATAGTATTCCGGATTCATGAATAAGGATTTTATCAGTTCTGAATCAGTAAGTTCCAATCTTCCGGTATTTCTGTCCGCAAAGATCTTCTGCTCTTTTTTGTTCATGTCTGCGGAAGATTCATCAATTTCGTCCCAGATAAATTTTGTCTTTTCAAGCAGGATTTTATAGAGATAAATTGCATAAGCATTTACCAGTCTGTTCTCATCACATTCAACCAGATTTTCATCCAGCAGCCTGATAAAAGCTCTGTTTCTTTCCAGAAACCATCCTTTAGAAAAACGATATGCCTGAAGAATATACGCAGCATCAATATCCGCAGCTTCTGATGTATCAGATAGATTCTGTAAAAACTCCCTTGATTTTTCCCGTGACTTATACTCGATGGAAAACTTTGCAGGAAATTTTATCTGCGAAACTGAACATAACGCCTTCAAAATAATGTATAGCGTCGTCAGTCTCTGCTGGCCGTCAATTACACTATATCCGTCACCGGTCTTCTTCAATACCAGCGGCTGAAGGCAATATTCGGAATCACGGATACAGCCGTTAAGTTCTGCGGTTATTTCAGTCTCATCCATGTAGGATGTCTTGGTAAGATTTTGCGTCTCAACCAGCTTATCTTCAAATATATCTTCCAGCAATTCTCTTACGTTTACTTCATCCCATCGATAACCGCGCTGATAACTGCCTATAACATATGAAAAGCCAACCACATCCTTAAGTAACTTATAATTGTCATCCATCAGAACACCTCTTCTGCATTATTTCTCCCGCTCAAGTAAACAACAGGTCTCAATCCCCCTGGTAAAGGGAAACATGTCAACAGGCACTGCCCGCTTTACCTTGTATCCGGATCTTTCAAAGATCTTCAGGTCATTTGCTAAAGAATCCGGGCTGCAGGAAATGTATACAACCTTCTTTGGAGAAAGAGTCTCAACCGCCTTTATAAATTCAGGCGTGGAGCCGGCCCTTGGCGGGTCCATGAATACGAGGTCCACTTTGTCACCGGAATCAGCCATCTGCTGCATGAAGACTGTGGCATCGTTCTGATAGAAGGTGACATTCTTTACTTCGTTGATCTTCGCATTAAGGATTGCATCTTTTACCGCGTCCTTGTTGAGCTCAACGCTGATGACCTCTTTTACATGCGGGCTTGCGATGATTCCGATGGTGCCAACGCCGCTGTAGCAGTCAAGCGCGACCTCGTCTCCCTTAAGGTCCGCCATATCTATGGCAGTTTTGTAGAGGATCTCAGTTTGAACCGGATTCACCTGGTAGAAAGACTTTGGACTTATCTTAAACTTCATTCCGCAGCAGTAGTCGAAGATGAATCCCGGACCGTACATGGGCTTTTCCTTGTCGCCAAGTATCATGCTGGTCTGCTTGTCATTTACATTAAGGACGATCGTAGTGATCTCCGGATGCTCTTTTAAAAGAGCTTTTACAAAATTGTTCTTTGACGGAAAGACCGGAGACACTGTCACCAGCACCACCATGATCTCGCCGGTGTACTTTCCTATCCTTATGAGGACATGGCGAAGAAGCCCATAACCGTTGTCCTCGTCATAGGTCTTTATCTTGAAGGATTTAAGCATCCCTCTTATGGTGACGATTATGGCGTCTGCCTTCTGATCTTCAAGCAGGCACGACTCCACTGGCACAACCTCATGACTTCCCTCTCTGTAAATTCCGGTCAGAGGATTACCCTTTTTATCATGAGTGAAGACAGCATGGACCTTGCATCTGTAGTGTTCTGGCTGTTCCATTCCTATGAAGGATTCGACACGGCAGTATGGCTCCAAAAGCTCTTTTACCCGGGCGTGCTTCTTGCGAAGCTGGGACTCGTAGGGCGTGTCTATCATCTGGCAGGCGCCGCACTTCTTGAATACCGGGCAGCGGCTCTTCTTCTCCGGCTCTGCATTTGCAGCAGCTCTTTTAGCAGAAGGCTTCTTAACGTAATCAGTCTTCTTACCATCTCTCTTTGCAGGAGCTTTTTTCGCAGATGCACTCTTCGAAGTTGTCTTCTCAGGCACATCTTTTGCACCTGATCTCTTTGCAGCCGCTTTCTTCCCTGTTGTCGCTTTCATGTTCTTTTTGTTTTCAGGCATATCTCCACCTCTAAAATAAGCAGAGGACCGAAATCCTCTGCTCTATGTTTTTGCTTACTGCTCTTCTTTATTTTCAGCACTCTGTACCTTGTTCTCAAACCTCAGTTCCGGCATCTCAAGGCCGGTATCTGTATTAGTCGTCACTGCTTCGCTCCTTCTGCGGATGCGCTCAGTGTTCTTGATCTCTCCGTAGTCCTTAAACTTGATGCCCTCGATTCCCTGTGCCAGCTCCCTTGCCCTCACAAGGTCTCCCTTGTTGATCTTAAAGGTACATACAATCCTGCTGCCCTTCCTGTCCAGAAGCCTCTGGATTATCGATTTGTCCTGCCACTCGATGAAGTAAGAAATCCTGTGAGCCAGGAACCTCTCCTCAAGCTGTTTCTTGCTGTCAACGCTGTAAACCCTGCAGAAGGGAACCTCGTTATTAAAAACCTGATTGTTCTGAATAATAGATGACATAAATACCTCACAAAAAATAAATCTCGTGACTGCAGGGCATAAACCGCCCTTGGCGCAAAATCACAGTAATGATTATACCCTATGGGGCACTGTGTTTCAAGAAAGCTTTTACACTTTTGTTCTTTCATTACATCTGCGTGCAAACAGCTGTGATATACTAGGAATAACTATTGTTTCGCTTCTTATAATGAACGGAGAACACCATGTTTGAATTCAAAAGAGCTCTTCCCGAAGACGTCGGAATCTCCTCCGGCAGCATCCTTAACATTCTAAAAGAACTTGAGAAAAAGGAAGTGCCAATGCACTCCATACTCATCATGAAAGACGACAGGCTGGTATTTGAGAAGTATTACGCGCCTTACACAAAGGATACTCTTCACCGCATGTTCTCTATAAGCAAGAGTTTCACTGCCCTTGCGATATTTCTTATGGCTGATGAGGGGAAGTTATCCCTCGACGATAAAATCTGCGACTTCTTCCCGGAGTACGTTAATGAAGACACTCATGAATACATCAGGATGATGACACTCCGGAATCTTCTTGAGATGAGGACCTGCCACGCTTCCACCACCTACAAGGTAGACATGAAGACCGACTGGGTTGAGAGCTTTTTCAAGGTTCCTCCCACACACAAGCCGGGCACTGTATTCCACTATGACACCTCTGCAGCCCACACTCTCTGTGCGCTTGTGGAAAAGCTCACTGGAAAAGATGAGCTGACATACATGAAAGAAAGAATGCTTAATCACCTGGATTTCAGCAAGAACTCCTACATGGTCAAGGATCCCTTCGGTGTATCGATTGGGGGAAGCGGCCTGATGGCAACTCCTATGGACGTTCTGAAAGTACTCTATGTTCTGAGCAAAAAGGGAACCGTGGAGTGCAGCGACGGGCAGGTGAGAGCTCTTTTTGCCTTTATAGAAGAAGCCACATCCAACATTAGTGACAGTCTCATGACTGCTCCTCTGCCCAGCGAAGCCCAGGGCTACGGAATGCAGATGTGGCAGAATGAAAAGGGCGGCTTTGTCCTCTACGGAATGGGAGGCCAGCTGGCCATCAGCCTGCCTTCCGAAAAGATGCTTGTCATGACCACAGCGGACACGCAGGGCATGCAGGGCGGCAACCAGATAATCTATGACACGATTTATAAGAATCTCTTAGGTGCTGATGCAAAAGAACTATCGGACTACGATACACTTATGTCCTATGCCGATACACTTTATATCGCTCCGCCGCGCCTTCCGGACAGTTATGCTGTTAGCCGCAAGGGGTTTGATCCTGCAGTTATGCCTGAGTTTGTAAAGGGTATTGCGGATGGTCTCGACGCAAACGGCGGCGCAAACAGTGATGCAAGTAGTACCGCAGACAATGATGCAAGTAGCGGCGCATTCACACTCAAATATGATTTGGATGAGAACTCATTTGGCTTCACAGCCCTCAACCTGACCCTTTCAAATGACGGTGAGTGCAACCTTGAACTCACACTAAACGAAAAGCCCTGCCGCATCTCATTTGGCATAAACAAGATGCAACAAGGCCTGTTCCCAATCTATGATATTCCCTACACCGCCGGCGCCATTTTCACCCGCGACAACGTGCTCTACATCCGCGCCCACCTGATTGGCGAGTGCGTAGGCTCCGTTCGGTTCCAGCTCTTTTTCGAGGAGGACGAAGTCACCGTCTTCATGCTCAAGATCGAGGAGACGTACTTCAATGAGTTCGACGGGCACCTGCAGGGAAGGCTTGTCCGTTGAAATGGTCTGCACTCATTTCAGATACTCTCACGCCTTAGGATAACCAAAATACTTCAATCTTACAAAGAGCTTCCAATCACCGGGAGCTCTTTTGCAGCGGATGAGACCGGCTAATTTCAAAATGCTTAACCCGCTGCCAGTGTCGGAATAATTGATTGAAGCAGTAGCAAGAACTAAGCTTTTCTTATATACCAGCTGTAACCACTGAAGATCAGTTGTTTTTCTTCATTGTCAAATATTGGCTTCAGGGATTCCTGCATCCACTTGCGGGCGTCATTTTCTGACACTTCTCCACTTTCTATTTTCGAGTTTACATTGGACTGTATCATCATGAAGTCAATGAAAGTATCCAGGGTGAAGGTGTGCTCCATCTCATATTCTGTCTGCTTCTCCATGATGAAGCCATCGATGAGGTCCTGCCGGGTCCACTTGTTTTCTTTTCTTGGTGGTTTGGGGAAGCGCTTCAGGTACTCGTCGTTGTACCAGGTGGTGTAGTTGGTGCTTCCTTTCATCCTATCAGTTATCCAGAAGTCATAGATGACGATTATGGCGCTGTCAGCTGCGACATCCTTCATGTTGTTCATAAAGATCTTTTCATCGACCCAGTTGATACAGCCGGCGGCTGTTACAATGTCGTATTTCTCATCAGATTGCTGCGTTTCTTCTGCCTTCGCAGTATAGAAGGTGTATGCGGGATCGTCGCTGTATATTTCTTTACAGGCTTCTACCATTGATTCTGCTATATCAGTGCCAGTAACTTTTTCGCATATAAGGCGTAGCGCTTTGGTTGAGAGGCCAGCTCCGCAGCCAACGTCGAGGCCGTTTCTGAAGAGGTAATTCTCTGGCAGGCCAAGATCTCTTTTCAATACATCCATTACGCTCTTGTGGAGCCAGGGTCGTTTGGCGTAGCCTTCTGCTATTCGCTTTGAATCGAAAGATTTGTTGTTCATCTATGTTGCTCTCCGTATTTTTTGCTGCTATGAATTATTTGCATGCTTCATTGCGTGAATAATTTATTGTCTGCATGGTTCGTTATCTGAATCCTTCATATTCTGCATAGTTCGTTATCTGCATGATTCACTGTCCACGTACTGTGTCCTGTATTTGTTGGTATACCAGTGCGGAATCTTTATCCGAAAATCCTCGAAGTTTTCGAAAGCTCTTTTAGCGCGGACAACCATTCCGTCTATATCCTGCCGGCCGAATTTCTCAGCCCACTTAATCGAGAAAAGTGAAGCGTGGGCCACATAGATTGCGTTTGTTGTCCAGAAATCCTCAGGGATTTCATCACCAAAGTATGCATCAATCTGACCGACGCAGTACGGAATGCTGCATTCAGTACCGAAGCTCTCCAGTTTGTAGAATTCCTCATAGGGATCTCCTACTTCCCATCTGTTGAAATCAATAACACCGATGGTACCGTCTTCGAGGTAGATAAGATTGCCGGGGTGATAATCACCGTGCATATATACCGGAGGCACTTTCCAGATTTGGTCTATGTTTTCTTTTACATATTTAATGGCTGTTTCGTCGTTCGGAAGTCTAAAGACTGACTCCTCGTATCTTGCAAGCTGGAACAGTTTCTTTTCTTGTTTCGTCCTGGTTGGAATATCAGCGTCATCGAGCTTTACAGAATGAATTCTCTTAAGGATTTCTCCTGCTCTTCGGCCAAGTTGGTATTGCTCTTTTTCAGGAAGCTCCGGCAGTACTGACTCCAGGTCGCGACCATCCAGCCAGGTCAAAAGCATGTATACGTTTTGATTATCGTTGCACACACCAAACTCCAGTGGCATTGACATCTGAAATCCAAGATTTGAGTATTTCTGGATAATACCGTACTCTTTTTTCTTGGCGTCGTATTTCTCGATATCTGCCATACGCAGAATCAAATGCTCACCTTCTGTTGTGACAATGCGATACTTTTTGTCCGTTGACCAGCCTTTGTTGAGCGGCTCCACAGACGCCCAGTTTTTGCTCGATCTTATGTCATGAAACATCGTTTACTCCTAGTTTTCTTATGCGTGTTGTGATATACACGCATCGTATGATCTGCCCCATGCCCATCAGAATTACCTGCAAATAACGTCGTAACATAGTTGACTGCTTCACTGATTATCATGCCATTCGTTTTTATTTTTTCATCATACATGCTTCTTGTACCTCTTATAAATTCTGCTATAGACAAAAGGCAACACAGGCACGCAGATAATGCAGCCGACAAGCATTACCATTCCCGCAAGTTTCATGCTCGAGAATGCCTAAAACGTTCAGCCAGCCGGCACCCGTTTTTTTTGCCAGGAAAATAGATGTTGGCCCATCTGCTCCTCCAATTATTGTCATATCAGATATCATTGCCCCCTGTATCTCTGTTCTCTCATGCCGGCCTATACGAATCCTTCTCTACCGCTACATATAAATCCATGCCCATCTTCTGCTCAAAGTATTCTTTCAGCTCCAGATTGGTCTGCCACATTCCCGGATCATATGAGCCGTAGCGCCTCTTCACATCATTCATCCTGTCGACGATATCCATAACGCCCAGAGAACCGGAGATTGCATCGCACAGATGGATCAGTCTGTCATAGTCATCCCGGTCAATCTCATTTAGCTTTTCTCTGACCATCTCTATGTCTTCTTCCGGGGCATCAAACTTACCGACATATGTCTCAATCCTGTTATCAGCATATGAATGTGTAAGGCATATCCTGGCCACTTCATCGTATCCCAAAGACATCATATATTTGTAGCCTTCCGGTATGTGCCTGAATTGAAATACTCCGAATTTTCTTCCGATGTCGTGTAATAGCCCCAGGACGTATGCCTTTTCCGGATCCATGCCGCAGTACTGCGCTATCTTCTCTGCGCAATGCGCCGTTGTCCTGCTGTGGTTGCCCCACCGCCCGGGGTTACATTTTTCTGCGTCAAGCAGTATAGCTTCCGCCTCTGATCTTGTCGGGTACATAGATTCTCCTGTCAAAAATGAATTCTATACCTAATTGAACAAGAATCATCCTCATTAGGTATACATTTCCGCAAAATTCTTTTCAAAGTATACCTAACGACAATATTCCTATCATTTTAGGTATACTGCAACCGCCTCACAATCAAATAACATCAAATAACATGAAAAAAGTATACCTTTTTCAGGCAAATAAAGCCATCTTAGGTATACTTTTCAAAAATCACCTCTTCAGTGCTCCCATCAGAATCCATCAGAATCTCTCAGGGGCACCTATCAGTCCCGTGATTCTCATAATGCGCCATATCAGAATCTCTACAACCTACTCAGAACCCCATATAGAACCCGGGTATGGTGTCCTCACTTAAGCGGGAAGCCTTGGTGGCGTCATCTGCCTCGGCAGTCTCCTTCTTAACGACATTCACGTATCCGTCGTTGATCATGTCGACCATATAAGGCACGATATTGGGGTCAAACTGCGTGCCTGATCCAGTCTGGATCTCCTCTATGATCTCGTCCTTTGTCAGATGTCGACGATAAACTCTGTTACTGGACATAGCGTCATAGGAATCGGCCACGCCCACGATCCTTGCATACAGAGGAATCGACTCGCCCTTAAGCCCCTCGGGATATCCGGTGCCGTCATATCTCTCGTGATGATAGAGGGCAGTCTCTCTGATTCCGCGCAGGGATGAAAGCTGTTTGAGCATCTCGCCTCCGGCAACCGTATGGTTCTGGATCTGCTTGCGCTCTTCATCCGAGAGCTTTCCCGGGTTATTAAGAACCGCGTCGGGAATACTGATCTTGCCTGCGTCGTGCAACAGCCCTGCATAGTATACGTTCTGTATCTCATCCTCCGAAAGGCGCATCCTCTTGGCAATTTCTGCCGCATACATGGCAACACGCCTTGAGTGACCACTGGTGTAAGGGTCCTTGGCGTCTATGAAGTTGATGAAAGTATTCATCGACTGAAGAATGATCTTGACGTCATTCTTCTGCTTCTCACGATAGTTTCTCAGGTTAAACTTGGTAACGAAGAATCCGACGAACAATATGGCCCACACGATAAAGGCACCATATATGATTTTCCTGTAAACGGAGCCTCCGTTGTAGTACGCCCTGTAGCCCCGCAGTTGCATTGAACTTGGATAATACACTTCATTGGTGTTCACGATGAAACCAAATGTAATATTATCTCCATTGCTGACCGTAAGATTAAAATCCACAGGCGTAAGTATAAGCCTTCCATCCTTTATCTCAGCCCCCACATTCCAGTAGTCGGCCAGCTCGGCATCCGACGGAATATCAAGCTCTGCGATCCAGTTGCTGATCACGGACCTGCCGTGGTTGTAGATAGTAAACTCAAACTGAAGGCCCTTGTCCCTGGCGTTCCTCCACTCCTTCACCTTCACGCAGGTGGCGTAGACGCTGTCGGAGAGCCTGGCTCCCGTGAGGCTCAGTTCATCCGAATACTCCAGGGATACGTTGTTCTCAACACAGATGTCCTCAACGTAATATGCTGTTATGAGGATAACCAGCGCCGCCAGAAAAAGCAGCAGGCTCTCGGTGGTCTTATCAAGCTTCATCCGCTTCTACCCTTCTGTTGTCCTTGAGATGGTGCCGCCTCTTCTCAATGTACATCAGCTCGTCTATCTCAATCTGAAACTCCTTGGCGGTGAGTTTCTTCTCAACATCATATACCATATGCCCCATGCTGACTTCAATGCTAAAGGGCTTTTCCTTCTTGTAATTCCACACTTCCAGCTCATCTTCCACCAGGTCGATCTTCTCAAGCAGTTCCTCTTCGGAAGTGATGTCCGTGATAACGCAGAATTCATCTCCGCCGAACCTTCCTATGGCAGATCTCTGGGAAAAGACCTTGAACAGTATCTGCGCTATCGTCTTAAGGGCATAGTCACCCTCAAGGTGGCCGTAAGTGTCGTTTATCGCCTTGAATTCATCCAGATCCAGCATAATAGCAGAGAACGTCTTGCCAGTTGCCAGGGCATTCTTCACAGAGTCCTCCATCCTGATGTCCAGACCTCTCCTGTTGAGCACCCCCGTAAGATAGTCCACATCCAGGTTCTTGGACTGCAGGTGGAAAAAGAGAATCAGAAGGCCGATAGCTATCGACCCGTAGGTCATGTTCAGGTTTGGGAACAATATCTGCAGAAAAGCTCCTGCGGCTGCCAGCGTCGGCAACGAGAAGATTGCAACTCTGTAGCCGGAAAAGATACTGTCCCTGTAAACAACAGAATAGACCGTGAGCAAAAGACAGAACACCATAAGAAGCACCGCTCTTACCATAAACAGCGGTCCCCTGTAATATGTGGTTCCTTCAAAGTAGTAGAACCACTTAAGCCTAAATACACTGGAAATGGTAACAAGCGCCAGATTGGCAATGACAAATATCCTGTAAGCCCACAAAAAGGCCTTTCTTCCCTTCATCCTTCCGGTATCGCTGAGCCAGCAGTTGATGTAGAGAATCGCGAAGAGATAATCCGCCGGGTCCAAAGCATAGATGACGTAATATCCGATTTTGGTCAAAAAATGTAACCTCTCCGGGAACAGCTCTCCGATGTGTCCGATGGTCTCTGAAGCCAAAAGAACAAGAGTCATGATATCGAGCTGGACAAATCTGTCTCCCGCAGCGGTACGGATAGTCTTTCTCTCAAAGAACATAAGAAGGACCAAAAGCAGTGTAGTATAGAAATTCAGTATGATCCATCCTTGTATTTCCATAGCTTTAATTATAGAAAAAAGCGCCATGCCTTTAAAGGGGGACATGACGCTTTTTTATATTTTTTTTATCTTTAAATTATCTCTGAATTCTTCCTGATCCGTCGCCGCCGGCAAGCTTCTTAACTTCGTCAACGGAAACCAGATTGAAGTCTCCCTCGATGGAGTGCTTGAGGGCAGATGCAGCAACAGCAAACTCGATGGTCTCCTGAGGAGCAAATCCGTTCACGCAGCTGTAGATAAGTCCGCCGCCGAAGGAATCGCCGCCGCCAACACGGTCAACGATGTGGAGTGCATATTTCTTTGAGAAGTATGCGTTGCCATCAGTGTAGAGCATTGCGCTCCAGTTGTTGTCATTTGCTGAGATTGACTCACGAAGTGTGATAGCAACCTTCTTGAAACCGAATCTCTCTGTGAGTTTCTGGGCAACCTCGATGTAGCCCTCTCTGTTGAGCTTTCCTGTGGTTACGTCTGTGGAAGAAGCAGCGATACCGAATACATCGTTTGCATCCTCTTCGTTGGCGATACATACGTCAACGTACTGGCACAGCTCGCCCATAACCTTTCCAGCCTTCTCTTTGCTCCAGAGCTTTCCTCTGTAGTTGAGGTCGCAGGATACTGTAAGACCATGCTCTTTGGCCTTTTTGCAGGCCTCAAGAGTGATCGCTGCCAGGCTGTCGCTTACAGCAGGTGTGATACCTGTGAAGTGGAACCACTCAGCGTCCTGGAAGATCTCATCCCAGTCAAAGTCTGAAGGAACTGCCTCAGCGATAGCTGAATGAGCTCTGTCGTAGATGCACTTTGAACCTCTCTGGGAAGCACCCTTCTCGTTGAAGTAGATACCTACTCTGTCGCCACCCCTTGTGATCCTGGAAGTGTCAACTCCGTACTTTCTAAGGGAGTTAACTGCTGCCTGTCCGATCTCGTGGGTAGGAAGCTTTGTAACATATACGGAATCCAGTCCGTAGTTAGCAAGTGATACAGAAACGTTGGCCTCGCCGCCGCCAAAGGTAGCCTCAAGATGGTCAACCTGTACGAATCTTAAATAGTTATCGGGCTGCAGACGCAGCATGATCTCACCAAATGTAACAACTTTCTTTGCCATTGTCTATTTCCTCTCTATTTAAATCAATTATCAGTTCTTTGTAAGGTGTACTGCAAAGCCGCCAAAGTCATCGGCAAGGTAAGCAACCTTAAGATGGTTATCAGCGTCGTATGAGAAAGAGCTCTCATCAAACTTAACGCCCTGTTTGCCAAGGTGATATACAGCTCTGTCAACGTTGTTAGTTCCGATGGCGATGTGGCCATTGGTTCCGCGTCCTACAGACTTCATAACTTCCACAACGGAACCAGCGAAGATGGATGAATTACCAACCTTCTTGGTGAAACCAAAGAGCTGATCGAACTTGTCAGCAGTTGCCTCAGCAGCAGCCTCGGACTCCTGGTTGATTCCGATGTGCTTCATTGTAAAACCGAGCATTGCATTAACTGCATCTCTTGTCATAGCCTCGATCTCGTCGAACTTACCTGCTGAAATCAGATCCTTCTTAACCATCCAGCTTCCGCCGCAGCAGAATACCTTGTTGAAGCTAAGGTAGTCATTTAAGTTGTTCTTGTTTACGCCGCCTGTGGGCATGAAGTGCATCTTTGTGTAAGGAGCTGCCATAGCCTTGATCTTGGCAATTCCACCGTTCTGCTCTGCAGGGAAGAACTTAACGCAGTCAAGTCCAAGTTCAATTGCCTGCTCAACCTCACCGGGTGTAGCTGTTCCGGGAACAACCGGCACGCCGATGGACTGAATGTACTCAACATTTGATCTGTTAAAGCCTGGGCTTACGATGAACTTCGCACCTGCTGCCTTGGCTCTGTCTGCCTGCTCTGCATTGAGAACAGTTCCTGCTCCTACTATCATCTCAGGGAACTTCTCGGAGATTATCCTTATTGCTTCCTCTGCTGCAGCTGTTCTGAAAGTAACCTCTGCTGCAGGAAGTCCGCCCTTTATGAGTGCTTCTGCAAGAGGAGCAGCGTCCTTTGCATCATCAATTGCAATTACAGGCACAATGCCTATCTTATAAAGTTCTTCACAAATCTTATCCATTGTTATTACCTTTCCTTAGAAACTAAATTACTGTGCCTCGCTCTCATCGATATCAGTGAACTTTGAAGGATCCAGGTTGTTGGGGTCCTGTCCGATGTAAGCTGAGATACCGCCGTCAATGTAAACTACCTGGCCGTTGATGAAGTCAGATGCGGGAGAAGCAAGGAATACTGCCAGTCCCATGAGGTCCTCTGTCTTGCCCCATCTCTGAGCCGGTGTCTTTGAACGGATGAATCTGTCGAAGGGATGCATTGATCCGTCGGGCTGTTTCTCACGAAGAGGTGCTGTCTGAGGTGTTGCGATGTAGCCGGGTCCAATAGCGTTGCACTGGATGTTGTACTGGCCGTACTCAGAGCAGATGTTTCTTGTGAGCATCTTAAGTCCGCCCTTTGCAGCTGCGTAAGCAGATACTGTCTCACGTCCGAACTCAGACATCATTGAGCAGGCGTTGATGATCTTGCCGCTGCCCTTCTTGATCATGGCAGGAAGAACTGCCTTTGAGCAGATGAAAGGACCTGTCAGATCCACGTCGATAACCTGCTGCCACTGTTCAACCGTCATCTCTGTCATAGGAATTCTCTTGATGATTCCTGCGTTGTTTACAAGGATGTCGATTGTTCCGCCCATAGCTGCCTCTGCGTCAGCAACGAACTTCTGAACCTGATCCTCCTTTGTTACGTCACATACAGCGCCGAAAGCATCGATGCCGCGCTTCTTGTACTCTGCAAGTCCCTTGTCAACCAGCTCCTGGTTGATGTCGTTGAATACGATCTTTGCTCCGGACTCAGCGTAAGCTACTGCATAAGCAAGGCCCAGTCCGTAAGAAGCGCCTGTGATCCAGGCAATCTTGCCCTCAAGTGAAAAGTTCTTTAAAAAGTCTCCCATTTTTTGTTTCCTCCTAAAACTGAATTATATGTTGTCTTTGCTATACCTTTTATTTTCTCTGTAGTTCTTTATCAAAGCAGATCCTGCATTGCGCAGTCGTCCATGTCATCAAAGTCCTGGTTCTCTCCGACCATACCCCAGATAAAGGTGTATGCCTGGGTTCCACAGCCTGAATGAATGGACCAGCTGGGGCTTATAACAGCCTGCTCATTTCTCATGATGATATGTCTTGTCTCAGTAGGCTCACCCATGAAGTGCATAACAAACGCATCCTCGGGAATATCAAAGTAGAGGTAAACCTCCATTCTTCTGTCGTGGGTGTGGCAGGGCATTGTGTTCCAGACACTGCCGGGCTTAAGCTCTGTCATTCCCATCTCCAGCTGGCAGGTCTCAACCTGTCCGGGAAGGATGTACTTGTTGATGACTCTGTGGTTGGCCTGCTCAAGGCATCCCAGTTCCTTCTTGTTCTCATCCTTGATGATAACCACATCATCAGAAGGTGTTCCCTCTCTCTTAATGAGAACTGTGGGATAGGTCTTGTGTGCAGGTGCGCTGTTGATATAGAACTTGGGAGGATTCTGCTGATCCTTGCAGGCAAAAGAAATATCTTTTGCCCCCATTCCTATGTACATGCCCTGCTTGTATCCAACCTCATACTGCTTTCCGTCGATGGTGATAACGCCGTCGCCGCCGATATTGATGACTCCCATCTCTCTTCTCTGAAGGAAGTACTCGGCCCTCAGCTCATCTCCTGCTGTCAGCTTCAGCTCTTCCTTCACGGGAACCGCTGATCCTGTAATGATCCTGTCGATGTGGCTGTAAACCAGCTTGATCTCGTCCGGTTTGAACAGGTCATCGATGAGGAACTCCTGGCGAAGACGCTGGGTATCGTAGTACTTCTCGTCTCTTGGTGAACATGCTGTTCTAAGTTCCATAACTACCTCCAATACTGCTGTTTAAAGCTCTCTGAACTTAACCACTGAGTATATCTTAATGTAAAAGAAATTCAGATACACTTCATTTTCATGTCAAAAACTTGCAAATCTTGACGAAATGTAAACGCTTTCAACTTTTTTACATTTTATCTTCCGTTTTTCAGCAGTTCCTTGTTCTTGTACATGGCTTCGTCGGCCCTCTGGAAGACCTCCTCAACAGTATTGTCGCCCTTCTGGTACTTTGCCATTCCGCTGGCTACAACAACTCCGCCTCTGTCCTTGTTGTAGGCGTTATTGCCCTGCATCTTCTTCATCATGCCGTCAATTCCCTTGCAAAGATCACCCTCAAAGATAACAGCGAACTCATCTCCACCTATCCTGAATACTTTTCCGCCTACGAAGATTTCCGTGATAAGCTTGGCAGCCTTCTTGATCAGCTCGTCGCCTGCCTTGTGGCCCATGGTGTCATTCACAAGCTTGAGGCCATTGATGTCGCAGACAACAATCGCAAACTTCTTAAGGGTTCCTGCTTCAAACATCTCATCAATCCTTGCCTCATTATCCACATAGGCGTGTTTGTTCATAACTCCCGTAAGGACATCATAGTTGGCCTGGCTGCGGGCAAGTGCAAGATTTTCCGCATACTCTTTTTCCAGCTTCATTCTGTTATTAATGTCGCTGACGCCGAGGATGATCTGCGGTCCGTCCTTCTCCTCGATGAGGGTCGCCCTCATTCTTACGTATCTGGGCTCTCCGTTAAGCATCAGTCTGTACTTTATGGAGAACATTCCGACCTTCTCGATCTCGCTTAATATGTGTTCCTTATTCAGAGCCTCGATGCAGTGCTCTCTGTCCTCGTCGTAGATATTCCTGCTTGTTCCTTCCCTCAGACTGACGAAGAAGTCATCCCCCTCCTTAGGAAGGCTCAGCTCACTGTACTCATCTGTGGCAGAGTACTCCACAAAGTGATCCGTCTTCGGATCGACGGTGTATATCGCAATATATTTGCCAGCCAGGGCTGCCACTCTCTGATAAGTGGTCTGTTCTTCCTGCATTCTTTCAGCAGCCTGTCTTGCCCTGATCTCGGTGTCTATGTTACTGATACCGATGATAAGATGCTTGTCGTCATCCTCCAGCATTACGGCCTTCATGCTCATATAAGTGGAAACATCGTCCAGTATGTGCCTGTATACTATCTCAAACTTTCCTTCTTCCTCTATAGCCTTAAGCACATTTTCTTTTGTAAAGGTGTTGCAGAATCTGTCCTGATCATCGGGATGCAGTATCTTTCTTGCATTCTTGAGGCTTACATTGAAGAAATCTTCACCTTCATTTTCAACCTCAACAGTGAGCTTTCCGCCCGAGGCCGAGTATTCCTTAAAATGATCCTCTCCAAGTTCTACATAGTAGATGTATGAGTAGTCAAAAGCGAGGGCTCTTGCAATGCTCGAATAGGTGACTTTTTCACTCATAACCTGCTTATATGCATCCCTGGTCCTTGCGTTTTCTTTCTTTATCATGACAAGCTCGGATACGTCCACACTCATGCCAAGAAGACAGGTGCGGCCGCTGGTATCCTTGAACTTTAGCTTTGTGGTCTGAAGATATCTCATATTGCCTTCGGCGTCCGGAACATCCTCCCTCAGGATATAAGGTTCATTCATGGACAACGCTATCTTGTCATCCTGAATGAAGTGCTCTGCTGTCACATGATCAAAAATTTCCGTGTCGGTAAGGCCAATAACTTCAACCGGAGACTTTTTGCGGGCATACTCGGCAAACATCTGGTTACATGCCAGGTACTTTCCGGTCTCTACATCCTTTGAAAATGTCATAGCCGGCATGTTAGTTAAAAGAGCTTCAACAGAGGTGGTCAGGTCCGATATCTTAAGGGCAGCGTGAGCTCTTTTCGCCAGATTGACGTTCTCTTTCCTTAAGTTCTCGCTCTCTTCAATAATCTCCTGGTGCCTGCTGAGAGGCTTCACAATGATCTTGCCCGAAACATAGAGGCTTCCGGCAGAAAGAATAAGCGCAAGAACGATGATGGAAAGAACTGTATTTAAAAGAAGTCTGTTTCTCTGCCTGGTTATCCTTGTCATGGAGACGTCAACTCCGACATAGGCTATGACTTCGCCGTTCTTGTCGAGGATAGGCTCGCCGCTTCCCACAACATCACCGTAGATCTGCTGATTGGTTATCGTGGGGACTATGCTCCTGTTCGGGTCGTTAAGAGCCTCCAGGTCCTCGCCTTTAAGGTAGTCAAAGGATCCGGGATGGCAGATATTGTTTTCACCTGCATCCACCATATAGACCATGGCTTTTGACGGTTTATCGAGGTAGAAGAGATAAAAGCAGTCCACATCCGCGGCATCGAGAAGGCGCCGCAGGGTCCCGTACAGAGACTTAAACTCCTCGGTGTGCTCCAGATACTCATAGCCATGGACATACTGTTCATACTCCCTGGTCCCCATGAAGTCGTTGCTGATGCGATCTTCTACCTGATCATAAGCCTCGCTGACCATCCCCTTAAACTCGATCAGTGTGTCGATATCCAGCTCATAGGCTATGATGTTCGCCAGCTCCCTGGCTCTCTTTTCGTTTTCTTCATTCTGCAATCTCGATAGGGTGCTGCCAAGATAAAAGATGGATCCTGCACTTATCAGGATGACCGTAACGATAATCAGAAGGATCGTCTTCTTCTGAAAGGATAGGTTCATATCATACCTCCCCGTATTCGGAACGCAGAACATCTGCGATCATGCTCATCATATAGCCCGTCTCTATGGGCTTGGGAATAAAACCGTTCATGCCGGAGATTCTGGCCTTGTCGCGGTCTTCATCAAAAATATTTGCCGTCAGCGCCAGGATCGGAACCGACGAGTTTATGGGATCCTGAAGCTCTCTTATCTTCTTTGCTGCCTCAAAACCATTAAGCTTTGGCATCTGAATGTCCATAAGTATGAAGTCGTAGTGACCCGGGAAGGCCCTTTCCATTATTTCCACTGCCTCCGCTCCGTCATGGGCTTCCTCAGTCTCAATGCCATAGCTCCTGAGCGTCGCGGATGCGATCTGGCGGTTCACCATGATGTCGTCTACGATGAGAGCTCTTTTGCCGTAAAGGACGCTGAGCTGATCCACATTGAGGTAATCGCTGACTTCCTCGCAGGGTTCAAGCTCAAGGGTGACGTACAGGTCCGTTCCTCCCTGGCGGTTCTTTTCCGTCTCAATTCTGCCTCCCATGAGGTTTATGAGCCTGCTGCTGATCTCATAGCCGATATCACCCCTGTCAAAGCCGGGCCCTGTGGTGTCCTGCTCTGCGGCCGTCTCCTCTGCCGTGCGGTCCAAAGTCACTGCATTTTCATTGGCACCGTTCTTAACATAAAACTCGTAAACACCGCGGCCGTAATCAGTGTTTCCAAGCTGGATAACTCCGATGGTGATCTTATCTCCCTCGGGAGTGTACTTTGCGCTTATGGCGGAAAGATATATCAGCACCTGCCTGAGTCTGTCCCTGTCGCAGATGACGTTCTCGTTCTGGAGATGATAAATGTTTACGTTAAACTCATGGGTAACTCCGCTCTCCCCGTCGTTTAAAAGTCTCTGAACATAGGAAAGAAGAATGGGGAGATTGATCTTTTCCTGCCTGAGCTTCACCCTTCCGTTTTCCAGCCTGCTCATTTCCAGCACGTCGTTGATGAGAGCCAGAAGATGCGAGCCGGAAGTCCTGATCTTGGCAAGATACTCCGCCATCTTTGCGCTGTCCGAAGAATCATGAAGCGCAAGATTGGCAAAGCCTATAATGGAATTCATGGGAGTCCTTATGTCATGGGACATGTTGGACATCATTGAATCCCTAACTTTGTCCCTCTGCTGAGCGGTGGTAATCCTTTCATCCAGCTCCCTGTTGCGCGTCAGCATAATGGAAAAGAGACTGAACAGCACGAAAACCGCTATTATCACCACGATCGAATGGATCAGATTGTTGGTTCTCAGAACTGCTGACAATTCACTTACCCCCTCGGCCTTCGAAAGATCTTTTTCCATTATCATGCCGGTCCACATGGTTGCGGAATAGAGATACAGAAAGAACATGGCAAGACACAGGATAACAGTCTTCCCGAGGCGCTGCTGCCTGTCGCGGTTAAGGACGTAGCCATAGCAGATAAGACCTACCAGGCTCCAGATGGAGAGAATAACATAATCCTCCATTGCCAGAGTCGATCCGGGAATAAAGTCCGGGATCAGATTGGCACAGAAGATGAGTATCGAAAGGACAAAACCCAGAATACCGGCCGCTTTTAAGCCGCTGCCCTTTTTGGCCTTAAAAAATGCACCAAAGGATATATATGCATAGACGATGACAATGGCAAGTGTCGTGATATCCACAGCGAATCCCACAACTCTCATGCCTACAAACAGGATCGGTATTGAGATGGCAACTATGACCTTTACTGCGTTGATGGGAACACCTGCCTCGTTGATCTCAAGAAATCTTTCCGGGGCAAGGTTGTCTTCAGCCATTATCCTTATTGTCCTTGATGCCAGCATCATAAATCCCAGCACGGAAGAGATCATGGCCGAAAGGAATGCGATTAGCATTATGATGACTCCGATTCCACCCATTCTCTCGCTTATGCTGAGATAGACCGGTATCTCGGTAAAGGACTTCATGGTCCCTGAAATTGCCACATAGTCCTCCCAGCTCCTGAAGCCATCGGGAATACCGCAGTTTGCCATAAGGGTCATCATGACATAGACAAAACCTCCCGCTATGATAGACAGACCGGCAGCAATAAAGGCTTTGAGCGCCGAAAATCTCAGTTCGGATGCCATATGTATCACGCCTTCAAACCCCGAGAATAACCAGGGCGCAAGCACTGCAATGGCAAGGATCTGAAGCCGTCTTGAAGATCTCGTGGTTGTGGCAAAGGTCGGAGTA
>JAEEGF010460831.1_pt1 | contig 19600 bp, 11 predicted proteins | sample 9134171 | NCBI WGS metagenome assembly JAEEGF01 (sample SAMN16246542, study PRJNA631951) | gut metagenome | biome: gut microbiome; feature: rumen; material: AP-attached | host: Bos | place: Iran: Karaj | collected 2018-10
ATAAGGCAGGCTATAACCAGGTCCATCGCCGATCAGGGCAGGACCATACGTATCCCTGTGCACATGGTTGAGACCATAAACAAGCAGATCCGTGTGACCCGCCAGCTGGTGCAGGATTACGGCCGTGATCCCAGCCCCGAAGAGATAGCAAGGGAGATGGGTATCAGCCCCGAAAAGGTGCGCGAGATATCCAAGATCGCACAGGAGCCTGTATCACTTGAGACCCCCATCGGCGAGGAGGAGGATTCCCACCTGGGAGACTTCATCCCTGACGAAGAGGCCATGTCTCCTGCGGATGCGGCAGCCTTTTCCATGCTCAAGGAGCAGCTGGACGAGGTTCTGAGCACCCTTACAGAAAGAGAGCAGAAGGTGCTGAGGCTGCGCTTTGGTCTTGATGACGGCAGGCAGAGGACACTGGAGGAGGTCGGGCAGGAATTCGACGTCACCAGAGAGCGTATCCGCCAGATCGAAGCAAAGGCCCTCCGCAAGCTTCGCCATCCCTCCAGAAGCAGAAAGCTCAAGGATTATCTGGATTAATGAATTACAGCGAAAGAATCCAAACGCTTGCAGAGCTGGTGGACAGTGAGTCTGCGGCTGATATAGGGACAGATCATGCCTATGTACCAAGACTCCTTCTGGAGAACGGTATCTGCAGCTATGTAATAGCCTCTGATATCAACGAAGGGCCCCTTAAGATAGCAAGAGACAATCTTAAAGAGCTGGATCTGGATAAAAACCCCTGGAAGGGCAGCATAGAATGCCACCTCCGTCTGGGGGCAGGCCTTGAACCCATAGAGTCCGGCGAGGTTGAAAGCATAGTCATTGCAGGCATGGGCGGAGAGACCATTATCGATATACTCGAAGCAGAGCCTGAAAAGACAAAAAGCTTCAGGCAGTTCATCCTTCAGCCCCGGTCCAAGACCGAACTGGTCAGAAAATGGCTTGATGAAAACGGCTTTTATATAGTGAATGAGCTGCTTGTAAGGGAAGGGGCAAGATACTGCCAGATAATCGATGCAAGAACCGAGCTTCCGGTGTTCTTTGCCGAATCCGGAGGTCTGGCCGGCGCGCCCTTTGAGCGCTTTCAAAGGCCGGAGGACTATATAGTTCCGCCATTCTTCGCAGAGGATATGGCAGACCAGCCCCTAATACGTGAATATCTGGAGGCCGAAAGGCAGAAGACAGCAGAGCTTATAAAAAACATGCAAAGCGCTGCCGAGCCGGATCTGGAGGAGATATCCTTCCGCCGGAATATACTCGAATATTTAAATAAAATACTTAGCTTATAAATTGTGAGTAGTCCATGCAATCGCGGGCTCCGGAGGGATCCGGAGCGTGAGGAAAGTCCGGGCTCCACAGGGCGAGGATGCCGGCTAACGGCCGGCGGGGGTGACCCCAGGGAAAGTGCAACAGAAAACAACCGCCTGCGTTTAACCCGCGCAGGCAAGGGTGAAAAGGCGGGGTAAGAGCCCACCGGGTTTGTGGCAACACAGGCCGTCAGTGTAAACCCCATCCGGAGCAAGACCAATCAGGGAGCCAGGCGGGAAACCGAACCGGCTGAAAGGGGGCTGCCCGTCCCTTCCCGGAAGGTAGGTCGCTTGAGGCTGGCAGTAATGTCAGTCCTAGAAAGATGATTGCTTAATACAGAACCCGGCTTACGGGCTGCTCACGTTTTTATTTAGGTATATTTCAACGGGTCCTTCCTAAAGCATGTGACATGGGGGACGGTTCTCTTTGTCACATTTTTAAGGTTTGAAGGCTGGACCAATTCAAAATATAGGAGATTTAAATGAAGATCGTTACCTGGAATGTAAACGGCATCAGAGCCTGCATCGGAAAAGGCCTGATAGACTATATCCAGCAGGAGGATGCGGATATCTTCTGCATTCAGGAGACCAAATGCCAGCCCGGTCAGGCTCCCGTGGACCTGCCTCAGTATACCGAGTACTGGAATTCAGCCGTCAAAAAAGGCTATTCCGGCACTGCTATATTCACAAAGCATGAGCCTCTGTCCGTCAATTATGATATAAATGCCGAGGGGCACGATACTGAAGGCCGGGCCATAACTCTTGAGTATCCTGAGTTTTACATGGTCACCAACTATACTCCAAACGCTCAGGATGGCCTTGCAAGGATAGGCTACAGGCTGGAGTGGGAGGCTGCTAACCGCGAATATTTAAAGGAGCTTGACAGTAAAAAGCCTGTCATACTCTGCGGAGATCTGAATGTGGCTCATCAGGAGATAGACCTTAAAAACCCCAAGACCAACGTGGGCAATCCCGGTTTCTCCGATGCGGAGCGCGAAGCCTTCAGCCAGCTGCTCTCCTGCGGCTTCACAGACGCCTTCCGCTTTCTGTATCCCGACCGCATTGACGCCTACACCTGGTGGTCCTACCGAATGAAGGCCCGTGAAAGGAACGTGGGATGGAGGATAGACTATTTTGTGGTCTCGGACCGCCTTGCGCCTAAGGTAAGGGACGTGCAGATCAGAGACCAGGTCTTCGGCTCCGATCACTGCCCGGTGGTGCTGGATATAGATCTTTAGCACCTCGCTTTTATGAGCAGATATCAGAGAAATATACTCAGAACGACCCTTATGACCGCTGCTTTGATAGCAGCGGCTGTTTTGCTTAGAGTGGCCAGCTACAGGCCCATAAGTCAGCTTGAAGACCGGTGGATAAACCTACTTCGCACTGCCATCTATGCGGGAATAATCCTCTGGTGGGGCCTGTCTGTCTACAGGCGCATAATGCAGCAGCAGCTCAGGCTTTTCATGACGTCAGCTGCAATTATGATGGTCTTCTGGATCGTTCTCAGGGAGATCAAATACCGCTATGCAGTATCTCCGGACCTGATCCGTCATCTCTGGTATCTTTACTACCTGCCGCTGCTTACCATACCGCTTCTGAGCTTTTATTCGTCTTTGTTTCCCGGAAAGCCTGAAAACTACAGGATAAGCCGGGGGCTGTATCTTCTTTTCATCCCGGGACTTGCGATCCTCCTGATGGTTCTGACCAACGATCTTCATGAGCTCGCCTTCAGTTTTCCCCCGGATCTTCCTGTAAGGAGCGAGGCTGCCTACAGCTACGGACCTGTTTATTATATGGCGATTGCATGGATCCTTGGGCTTTCTGTTTTGTCTCTCGTAAACATGATAAGACGTTCCGTAAAGCCCATGAACAAAGCGTTCTGGATACCCCTTGTGCCAATTGCGGTGGCTGTAATTTACACTGTTTTCTATGTCAGAAGGGCTCCATTTGTCATGTTTGCCCTGCGCGACGTGGCTGTTTTCATATGCCTATGCATAGCCGCCTTCTTTGAATGCTGCATACAGACGGGGCTCATACAGTCCAACTCCAGGTACAGGGAGCTTTTTGAGGCTTCAGCCGACATGTCATTAGGTATACTGAACGATTCTGGACAGCTCTGCTACGGCAGGCTGGATCCAAGGGTTAATCGGTCGCAGATCGAAGCCGCTCAAAAGGAAGCTGTAAAGCTTGGCAGCGGCACACTGCTTAAGGCCGGCAGCATCAGAAACGGCATGGTGGTATGGACGGAGGATGCATCAGCCCTGCTGAGACTGAACAGCCTTCTGGAGGACCGCAGAACGGAGCTTTCCGAAAGAAACGCTCTGCTGAGGCTCGAGTACGAAAAGGAGTCCGAGCACCAGAAAACTGCGCTTCAGAACCACCTCTACGACCTTCTGCAGAGCAGCACAAAAAGCCAGCTTCAGGAGATCGATTCTCTGGCAAGAAAGTACAGAGATTCGTTTACAGGTGACAGGCGGAGGATCCTAAGGCGCATACTTCTTCTTGGAAGCTTTGTCAAGAGGCGCAAGGATCTGGTCCTTTCCTCCTTTAATTCAGAGCTTCTGGATATTGAACGTCTGGAAAGAGCACTGAACGAGTCCTGTAATGCTCTTAGGCAAAACGGAATACGCGGAAGCTATATGCTTCAGCCGGCGCCTGACGGAAGCAGGCTGATGGACGCGGATCTTTTGTGCAGCGTTTATGATATTTTTGAGGCAGCCGCGGAGGTCCTGCCTGAAAAAACCGGCTTCCTGAGCTTTCGGATGGCATATCCGAAGGCCAGGCTTCGCATAAGCATCACAACAGACGCTGTTCTGACTGAGGAACAGATCAGATCTCTGAAAAGGTCCATTGAGACTTCAGGGGCTGCAATCGTAAATATCGAATGTAACGAAGACGGTACCCAGATCATCTGCGAGGACTTTGGCTCCGTGAAAGCGGAGGAGGAGGTGCAGAATGCTCAGAAATAGACAAAGGCTGGGTCCCGGAAGCATAAAGGAGGCTCTTGACGACCTAGATTCAGGCATCTGCTTTGCCCTTCCATCCGGGAGAGTAATACTCATAAACCACCAGATGGCCGAGCTTGCCGCGGTGTTGACAGGCGGATATCCACAGGATATACGCCAGATAAAGGACGCCCTTGAGAGCATTCCGGAGGCTGCGGGAATAAAAAGGCTCGACACCGGCAGCGAGCTTTTCGAGTTTCCGGACGGCAGGGTGTGGAGCTTTGAGACTTCGGTGCTGAAGGGCCCCGAGCTGCAGGATTTCTGGCGCATACGCGCCCTGAATATGACCGAAGTTTACAAAGCCGGACAGGAGCTGGAGAACGAGAACCAGGCTCTGAGGGAGGTCAATACGGAGCTTCAGCAGATGCTGGAAAGGCTTAGCGACCGCATAAGGGACAGGGAGAGCCTGGAGCTCAAAATGCGTATACACAACGAGATCGGCACGAGCCTGATAGCTCTGTCGGAGCTGCTGGAAAGCGGAGATACCGAAGAAGCTGAGGACCAGCTTTCAAGGCTGATCGACGCCGTAGGCTACCTGGGAGTTGATACAGGAGCTCTCAGCAGAGAATCCGTTACAGAGCAGGCTGCAGCCCTTGGAATTAAAGTAAGCATAGAGGGAAGCATACCTGCAGCGGAACCCGCTTCCCGCATTTTCCTTGCAGCAGCCAGCGAATGCATAAACAACTGTGCAAGGCATGCAGGCGGAAGCGAGATATTTATAAAGGTCTCTAAAACCGGAGGAGGACAGCGGTTCAGCTTCAGCAACAACGGCAGACAGCCCGATGCTCCCATAAGAGAGGGAGGCGGCCTGTCGTCCTTAAGACGTCTCACGGAGGAGGCAAAAGGCCGCATGACGGTCTTGTCCGAGCCCGGCTTTGAGCTTATAATAGAACTGCCCATAGAAGCATAAATAAAAAGCACAGAAACATGTACAGAACACTTATAGCAGAGGACAACACTTATATGCAAAACCACCTGGCGGCCATGCTTCGTGATGACAGCCGGTTTTCAGTGCTGGGTGTCTTCAAGGACGCCTTCGAGGCTGAGGAGGCCTGCAGGAGGGAGCCTGTGGATCTTGTGCTTATGGATGTGCAGACCCAGCATAATCATTCGGGGCTTGCTGCAGGAAAGCGCATAAAGGAGCAGTATCCTGAGGTCAAGCTTGTGGTGGTCACATCCCTGATCGACCCTGACATTCTGGCCGGGGCAAAGGCCGGAGTTGCCGACAGCCTCTGGTACAAGGACCACAGTCCGCAGGAACTGGTGGATGTAATAGTGCAGACCATGGAGGGGAAGCACATCTTCCCCGATGGAGCTCCATCTGTGGAGCTCAAGGACATGTTCTCAGGCGACATCACCCCAAGGCAGATAGCGATCCTGAGGCGCTTTGTGGAGGGCATGACCTACGATGAGATAGCCGCAGATCTTAAGCTTTCCAAAAACGGTGTACGCTGGAACCTTGATCAGATCGTGGAGAAGGGTGGCTTCGCCAATAAGCACGAGATGCTGGCGACCGTCATAGAAAACAAGCTGATAGTCACTACGCTCAGAGACAGTCAGTAGTTAAGCATTTAAGTTTAAATACTAATTTTTAGTATAATAACTTCGAAGCAGCAAGTCATGCGAAAGGCCATGGGCTAGCGCTTAATTGAGAGACGGCCGACTCCGGAGGCCGGATCGAGATTAAAAAGCGAGGCCTTGAGCGTCACTTGATGTTCGGGGGAAAATTTGTTGGCTATATTTGGCTATATATTATTCACAGTTTATGCAGACCTGTAACAGGTCTTTTTTTATGCCTCAAAGGGCTGTTACTGGCACTTGTGTTAGTGATAAAAAAGCCGGAATGCTATAAAATTTTCAATGAGATATTATATCTTTTTCGAATGAAAAGAAAAGGAGTAAGGATATGAATAAGAATTTGCGTATTTTTACAGCTGTTCTCGTGTGCCTGTCCATGCTGCTTGGCATGTCAGCCACGGTTTTTGCTGTTGACGGAACTGCGCTGTCAAATGGCGCGGAAAGGGGTGTAAAGGGCTCCTTCCAGACGGATGACAAGGGAAATATCTACTGGATCCCGGCAGATCAGGACCCGGCGGATATCATGTATCCTGAGTATCCCATCAATATCACAGATCTGAGTCAGTTTAATAACGGTACAACTGAAGAGCCTGAGTATCCCACCAATGGACCTGAGGCAAACCAGGAGCCCGGAAAGACTGAAGATCCCGGAACCATTGAAGAGCCCGAGTATCCCACCAACGGACCTGAGGCAGATCAGGGAAATCAGGAGCCTTTCACCCAGCGTCCCGACGCGGAGGAGAACCCTGGAATCGAGAAGAAACCCGTGGATGAGGACCAGAGCTATGCTCTCTCCAATCCCGCGCCCCGCACCCTGGAGCAGCTGAAGCAGGAGGTCAACCTGAAGGATCCAAGAAGCGTATGCTCCTACTGGATCTGGGCTGTCCACATGCTCACGGAAAACTACAATCAGGGCATGGCCATGATGAAGTACCTGTTTGCTGATCTGGAGGTTTACGGCAAGGGCTATACCGAGGGCGGCCTCTCGGGAAGAGCAGGCTTTGATACCTATTTTGACGAACGCACAAGGGATATCGATTACAGGTGGATAACCGCATCCTATCTTGTCGGCGCGACAAAGGAGAACGGTCTGCAGTACGATGTGCCTGTAAAGATCGACATCCACTACGACAAGGAAAATACTGAATCCGCCAACGATGCGCCCTCTGTGGCTCTCGGACGCACCCACATCTACTACTGGGTACCCACCAGCCTGGGCCAGAACCGCGTAAGCGTAAGGCTCACAAAGTTCGAAGGCACCGGCAGATGGTATGTGACCAGCGGGTCCTCCTCCGCAGCCCAGTTCTATAATCTGAGCGGGGCGCTCAACGCTTCCGAGCTGGAGCTGGCAAGGGAGAATGCAAAATCCATCGATACGGAGTCTGCGGGAGGAGAAATAAACCCGGGGATCAAGCCCATAGCCGAGGGAGGCGAGCTCCCCGATGAACCCATAGATTACAACGATCCGAACAACTGGGGCACATACGACTACAGTCCCACTGACGCCAAGTGGAGCAATACGGAGATACCTTTCCAGGATGTTCCTGACGAATGTTACTACAGATCCGCAGTGGCCTGGGCCTACAATACCAAGCCTCAGATAACCGATGGCAAGTCCAAGACCAAATTCGGTTCGAACGATACCTGCACCAGAGGCCAGGTGGTGACCTTCCTCTGGAGAGCCGCAGGTGAGCCGGAGCCCAAGAGCCTGGTCAATCCATTTAAGGATGTAAAGGAAAGCGATTACTTCTTCAAGCCTGTGCTGTGGGCAGTGGAGCTGGGGATCACACAGGGAGCCAACAAAGACGGTACCCTGTTCCTTCCCGAACGCAATTGCGACACCATGGAGATCATAACCTTCATCTACAGATCCGTATTCCCCGGTGCGGACGGCTATGGAGACGAGGCAAGGACCTGGGCATACCAGAACGCTTTTCCCTCTGATACTGACCTGTATATCAAGATCAAAGAGGACTGCCCCAGATCTGCTGTAGTCACTTTCCTCTACAGATACTTCAAGGAGAACTAATAAGGTGAAGAAAATGATCATCATAATTGCACTCATACTGCTGCTGGTGCTGGGCATACTGCTGCTGGCATCGGCGCTCAAGAACAAGAGCCCGGCAGCGGGAGCTCCGGATGAGCCTCTGGTCCCGGTTCCTGAGGTGGACGTTCCCATCGACGGCGGCCGGAAGAGCGATACGGACAAGAATGCGTCCAAAAAGATTGAATCCAACGATCTTGTTACATTCTATCTTAACTGTTCTCCTGCGGATTTGGATGACCCGGATCTGGACGCCAGACGCTACCGCTTCAAGGCCAGGCTGGAGGACGGCAAGGTAACGGGAGAGAACGCCGTGGCGGACGATTCCGGCTGGAAGGAGGAACCCTTTACCGCGGGCAAGGGCTTCATGGACAAGCTGAACGATATCATCAAGTCCTACGATCTGCCGTCACTGAACGGTATACACGAACAGACCATAGGCATACCGGATGACTACGGCACGGATCTGGAGGTGCTCTACAGCTCAGGTGAAGAGATACTGGCTGACGACAATTCCTGCTGCCTGATCCCTGCGGAGGCGCTGAAGGAGATAGTACAGCTCTTCGCCGAAGCAGGCGCTCAATAGATAAACCTGGTAATCCAATTAAATTAACATAAAATTAATTATATCAAGGAGGGCGAAATGAATAAAAGGATAGTCAGCATATTCATATGCCTGATGCTGCTTTTGGGCCTGGTGCCTGCATCCGCATTCGCGGCTCACACCACTGAGATAACGGAAGTCAAGATCAACGGTCTTGATCATCCCATCCAGGGGCAGGTGCTGGATACCACTTTCAGCATTCCCACAGGGGTGCCGTACACCATCGATCCCGAGAACCCCAATGTGGTCTGGTACGACCAGGGCACCACGGGCTTCAAGAGCGCAGGCAGCGGCACAGAGCTTGTTGAGGGCACCAAGGCCCAGGCCGGCCACTACTATGTGGCAAGGGTAAACCTCAGGGACCTGCAGAGCGCAGGCAAGAGCGACAACGGCGGCTATTTCAGCAGCAACGTCAACATCACCCACGACAAATATCCGGACAGGACCTGGGACATCAGAAAGCAGCTGAGCAACGACACTTATCTGCTGAAGGCCTTCTTCTACTTCAAGTGCGATAACTACTACAAGGACAACATATTCATCAGCATAGACAAGCAGGAGCCTCTGACGATCTACGCGGGAGAGACCCCCTGGAAGAGCTCTGAGTTCACAGGCTATGACAAGAACGACTTCACCCTTACCGCCAACTGGTACAAGGGCACCCAGATCGTTCCCAAGAACAAGATCTCCGAGGACACTCAGTTCGTCCACGGACAGGTCTACACCCTGGCTCTGACCCTGAATTCAGAGGCCAAGTACAAGAACGGCTGGTTCGCGGACACGGCAGTAATGTGGCTGAACGGCGAAGCCATGGACAATGAATCCTTCTCCGCCACCCAGGTGATCCAGAAGCTCCAGTTCACGGCCAAGACCATCATTAATGAAGCCGGCGTAGAAGGCATACAGCCCATAGAGGCCGGCGGGACTCCGCAGATCTCAGGCTTTACCGGCTCCCCGGGAACCGACGTCATGTATCTCGGATGGACCGACAAGCAGGGCAATCCCTTCAACGACAACTTCGAAGCGAATACCGAGTACAGACTGAAGCTGGCGATGTCGCCCCAGAGCGATTACATCCTGGATCTGAGCACCAGCAGCACCTATGCCAACTACGGCAACGTCGCCAACATCTCCGAGGACGGATACGGCGGATATACGGTGGTCGTAAGCATGAATGCCGGAAGCGGGGCGCTCAAGGATATCGATACTGTAGCCTTGAACATTACGGCTCCCAAGGAAGGCAACATGCCCAGCTACGGCGTGTCTGACGGAAACGGCTATCATGTTGCAGAGCAGAACAATCCTCCGTACTACTTTGGCGTAGCCTGGTACGATATCACCGGAGGAAGCATCGGACTCAATGATACCGACGAATTCAAGGCCGGGCATTCCTACCTGGTCCAAATATCCCTGAATCCCGATGCCGGAAATGCATTTACCGTCAATAATGTCGGTGATTCGACCGTAATCGCTACCGTCAACGGAAACAAGGCGACGGTTGCCGGCGGCAAGACCAATATTATTGTCACCTATCAGTTCCCGGCACTGCCCGAGTCAAGCCAGCCTGAGCAGAAAAAGGAAGTCAGCTCGGTCCACGTGGGCGTTTATGATCCCTCAGCCGGAAAGCATCCTCAGAATACCGTTTCTTTCGACAGCCTTGACGGCTGGAAGATAGATACGGAGAACGTAAGCGGCAAGAACGGCATGGCATGGTATGAGATGTCGGCCAAGGGCTACAATTTCAAGACCAGGGAGATAAAGGATACCGAATACTTCGAAGCCGGAAAGATTTACATGGCTGAGATCTACCTGAAGGCAGAGGATGGCTATATCTTCAGCAAGGACATGGAAAGCGATTACTCAAAGGCCACCATAGGCGGAGATCCGGCTGACTATGTGAAGCGTGACACTGAAGAAAGGCTGAGGGTCTGCAAGATCTTCGATGAGCTCGAGGACAAGTCCAACTACAAAGTCATCCAAGACATAAGCATCACCATTGACGAGCCCAAGCCCGGCAACAGCCCCGCCTATGAATTCACATGCAATTCCGACCAGTACGTCCAGTTCTACATGACCGATGAGGATTATACCAATGGCATGATGTGGATGGAGTTCAAGAAGACTCCGGGCATGATCTACGATCTTAAGCCGGGCGAGCTGGAAAAGATAATGCAGCCCACGGACAAGTTCGAGACCGGAAAGATATACGGCTTCATGGCATATACCAAGGCGACCAAGGGCAATACATTTGAAGAAGAGGCCATTCTGAACGGAACTGTCAACGGCAAGAACGTCATGTGTATCGGTATGAATGACTACGGTGTTATCGGAATAGTATTTGAGCCTCTGAAGGAGGCGGCACCGGTAGTCCTGGATTCCATCAAGATCACACAGGAACCCGCTAAGACCACATATAAAGAGGGCGAAAGTTTCGATCCTGCAGGCATGGTCGTGACCGCTGTCTACAGTGACAAGACCGAGAAGGCCGTCACTGGCTACAGCTGCACACCCTCCGGCAAGCTCGCTACGAGCGACAAGACCGTCACCATAAGCTATACCGAGGAGAACGTGACCAAGACCGCCGATCTCACCATCAAGGTGGAAAAGGCCAAGACTCCTGTATCCCTTGAGATCACCAAGCAGCCTGACAAGACCGAGTACAAGGTTGGCGAGAGCTTCAAGCCCGCGGGCATGGTGGTCACCGTCACCTACACGGACAAGACCACCGCCGAGGTCCAGAACTACAACTACGATCCCTCCGGCAAGCTGACTGAGGACGACAAATACGTAACCATAACCTACACCGAGAAGGACGTTACCAGGACCGCAGATGTGGAGATAAGCGTAAAGAAGGGCGCCGTGGATCTGGTAAATCCCTTTACTGACGTTTTCGACAGCGACTACTATTACGACGCGGTGCTCTGGGCATACTATCACGATCCTCAGATAACCGACGGTACCTCCAAGAACCACTTCAGTCCCAAGGCTACCTGCACAAGAGGCCAGGTGGTGACCTTCCTCTGGAGAGCAGCGGGATGCCCCGAGCCCAAGAGTCTTGACAATCCCTTCGTGGACGTGAAGGAGAGCGATTACTTCTTCAAGCCCGTGCTCTGGGCCGTTGAACAGAAGATAACCCAGGGCGCCAACGCGGACGGCACCAAGTTCGCGCCTTACCAGACCTGCAGCACCATGCACATCGTCACCTTCCTGTACAGATCCATACACTACGGAGCTGACGGCTGGGGCGATGTGGCAAGGGACTGGGCTCTCGGCAAGGGCCTGGCAGACAATACCAATCTTGAGATCAAGATAGGTGAGGACTGCCCCAGAAGCGCCGTGGTGACCTTCCTATACAGGTACTACGAAGGCAAATAATTTGCAGGAGCGCATCATGAAACGCATAATAAGTCTATTTATCTGCGTAATGCTGCTGGCGGGCCTGGTGCCCGCGGCAGCCTTTGCGGAGGATACGGTCATATCGAAGATCAGCATGATCGGCGATGAGCCGGCTGAAGGCTACAAAGTAGGAGACTTCGATTTTGATCTTGGTAATCTTAAATACGCGGTCAGTGTCTACAGGGCAACCTGGTACGATTACTGGAAAAAGGAGGAGCTGAGCCCCGGAGATGAGTTCAAGCCCGGCCATTCCTATTACCTGGATCTGGTACTCAAGGCATCCGACGGCTATGTGTTCAGCATGGACAAGGATCCAAACAGCGATACCAACGGTCAATACGATGTGAGCGTGAAGTATAACACCAACACATACAATAACATTGAGGTCGACGGAGGCGGTGGACAGAAATATCTTTATGTAAAGCTATACTGGCCGAGCCTGCCCAAAGAACAGATCTACGATGTTTACATCACCATGCCCGAGCCCGAGGCGAGGATGAACGCCTACTACGACGCAGAGGACAAGATCACCACCGAGGACAAATACGTGTACTATGTGCAGGGCGTAAGCTGGTATCTGGGCAAGGATGTTAAGACCGCTTCCAATCTGTATTTTGACGGCTTGACCGATTATAATGTCAGGCTGCAGATCTTATCGGGAAATGACTACGAATTTGCCCCGGGCTGCAATGTCTGGCTTAACGGCAAACAGTTGGAGTCGGTCACGGATCTGGGTAAAACGACACTGGTGGCATACTATTTCTTCACCACCGGTCCGGATAAGGACATGGCTAAAGCTACGATACAGATAGCAGAACCGGCTGTCGGCCATCCGGCAAGCTACGTCGATCAGACTGACGCAGCTACGGAGCATTACAAGACCTACCAGTACAGTATAGCTGGCAGGTATATCTACAACGGCATCTACTGGTACGACGAGACCGACAAGAAGTATCTGGACGAATCCAGCGTGTTCGAAGCCGGTCACAGATATACAGTGAGGCTGGCGAAGAAAGCTGACTCGGGATACCAGTGGACTTTTAACGGCGACTATACCATCAACGGCAAGAATGCCAACTCGGGTATCATGGCTGAAGTGGCGGAAAACAAGGACCACCATATCCTGCATATGTGGTATACCTTCCCTGAAGTCAAGGCGAAGGAGCCCGAAAAGAAGGTAGTAAATTCCGTGTCCATGACATGGAACAATGCGGAGACCGATAAGAAGCCCGATTATGAGGTCATAAAGGCCGGCGTCGGATATCACATTGACACCGATTACAGCGACAACGGCGCGGTAAAGGGCGTGGCCTGGGCGGAGGTATCCTCCAAGGACATCAACAGCATCGTGAAGATACTGAGCCCGAATGATACGTTTGAAGGCGGAAAGACCTACATGACCGCCGTGGTCCTGAAGGCCGACGATGGCTACATCTTCGATGAGAAGTTCGCCAGCGATTTTTCAAAGGCCCAGCTCCATAACGACAATGCGGACTTTGTGCTGCTGGAAGACGACAAGCAGACCATGTATGTTTACCAGTACAGCGGCCCGCTGGAAGAAAAGGTGAAGCTGACTCCCATAAACGAGATCTCAATCACCATTGCGGAGCCGAAGCTTGGCGAATCGCCGGCTTATCTTTACGCATGCGGTTCTGATCTTTACAGCCAGATAATGGTAACGGACGAGACCTATACCAACGGCATGGCCTGGGTGGAATTCAAGTCAAAGCCTGCAAGCCTTTACGATATTAAAATGGAAAACGTAGCAGCCATGCTCACTCCAAACGATAAGTTTGAAGCAGGAAAGAGCTACGGCTTTGCTGCTGTTTTAGCTGCAGCTCCGGGATATGGATTCCCTGAAGGTTATATCCCGGCAAAGGTGAACGGAGAAACCGCTGTAAGCGAACCCATGAATGAGCAGGCTGCAATTTGCATGTATGCTTTCGATTATCTCAAGGAGACTGCACCTGCCAAGCTGACGTCAATAAAGATCACCCAGGGACCGGACAAAACTGAGTACAAGGACGGAGAGAGCTTCGATCCCTCCGGCATGATCGTCACCGCGGTCTACGACGATAAGTCCGAAAAGGCTGTAAGCGGCTATACTTTCACACCCTCCGGAAAGCTGGCCGAGAGCAGCAAGACTGTCACCGTAAGCTACACCGAAGGAAACGTGACGAAGACCGCCGAAGTGGACATCACCGTCAAAAAGGCCGTCCTGGACTACATCAAGATTTCCAAGGCGCCCACGAAGAAAGAATACAAGGCGGGGGACGAGTTCGATCCCGAAGGCATGGTTATAACTGCCGTTTACGACGACAAGACTGAAAAGGCGGTGGATAACTATACCTACACGCCCTATGGCAAGCTGACGATTGAGGATAAGAACATCAAGATCAGCTACACCGAGGGTAATGTTACAAAGATAGTGAACCAGAAGATCAGCGTGACCAAGGCCAAGACCCCCGAATCCCTGGAGATCACCAAGCAGCCTGACAAGACCGAATACAAGGAAGGCGAGAGCTTCAAGCCCGCGGGCATGGTGGTGACCGTCACCTACACGGACAAGACCACTGCAGAAGTGGAGAATTACAACTACGAACCCTCCGGCAAGCTGGCCGAGAGCGACAAGTTCGTGACCATCACCTACACGGAAAACCAGGTGACGCGCACTGCTGACGTACCCATCAAGGTAACCAAGCAGGTCGCTATGGTGAATCCCTTTACCGACGTAAAGGACAGCGATTACTACTATGACGCAGTTCTGTGGGCATACTATCACGAACCGCAGATAACCGACGGTACATCCAAGAACCACTTCAGTCCCAATGCAACTTGCACCAGAGGCCAGGTGGTGACATTCCTCTGGAGAGCGGCCGGTTGTCCTGAGCCTAAGTCCACAGAAAACCCCTTCGTGGATGTAAAGGAGAGCGACTACTTCTACAAGCCCGTGCTTTGGGCAGTGGAGCAGAAGATCACCCAGGGCGCAAATGCGGACGGAACCAAATTCGTTCCTTACCAGACCTGCAGCACCATGCACATTGCCACCTTCCTGTACAGATCCATTCACTTTGGCGCTGACGGCTGGGGCGATGTGGCGAAGAACTGGGTAAAGAGCAATGGCCTGGCAGACAACACCGGTCTCGAGATAAAGATCGGAGAGGACTGCCCCAGAAGCGCTGTAGTGACCTTCCTCTACAGGTACTATGAAGGCAAGTAAGCTTTAAAGAAAAATGATACAAAAAACCCCGGCAATGCCCGGGGTTTTTTGTCGCAATGTTTAAACAGAAGGGCAGATTATGATAAAATGCATATACGGAAGATATTCTTATCGATCGGAGGTCAAAATGGACGGACTTGTATTCTTGAGCCACAGCTCTGCTGACAAACCCATAGCGGATGCCATATGTCACAAGCTGGAGGAAAAGGGGCTCAGGTGCTGGATAGCGCCGAGGGACATTAAGAGCACGGACTGGGCGGGCTCCATAATGGACGGCCTGCACAGGAGCGAGGTTTTCGTGGTCATAATAAGTCATAATTCCATAGATTCCGCGGAGGTCACAAAGGAGGTGACAGAAGCCACCCGTTGCTGCGACTATCTGGTGCCCTTCAAAGTTGATCCGGACGAGCTGAGCGACCGCCTTCGCTATCACCTGGGACCCTGCCACTGGCTGGATGCGGTGACACCGCCCCTTGAGCAGCGCATAGAGGAGCTGGCATACCGCATTCTTCATCTCTCCGAGGAAGATGCCATATACATGAACAGCGGAAGATTCGCCCTTACAGAAAGGATGGTCTATCCGAGGGCCACATTTGTTGGCCGCGATGCGGAGATGGAACAGATCTCTGACATGCTGAAGGACGACCGAGTGGTATTCATCCAGGGCATGGGCGGCATAGGAAAGAGCGAGATCGCCAAGGGCTATGCTGCTGCCCACAAGGGTGAATACGACACGGTCATCTTTGCGTCATATAACGGCAGCATAATGGAGCTGTTCTGCAGTGATGCGGTGCCCATAGAGAACCTTCACAGGGCTGAAAAGGAGGGGAACGAAAGCTATTTCAGAAGAAAACTGGATGTTTTCCAGACCCTTGCGGGTCCTGGGACCCTTCTTATAATCGACAATTTCGACACTGCAGATGACCCTCAGTTGGAAGAGCTGCTGACAATGCCCTGCAGGTTCATATTCACCACCAGGAACGATCACAGTGAATATCCCACCCTGGAGGTGGGACCTATAGAGGACAAGGCTGTGCTGCGAAAGATCTTCGCTGCTGCCGCCGGAACGCCTGTAAAGGCTCAGTTTGAGCCGGCAGTGGACGAGATGATAGATCTAGTGGGCGGACATACAATCACCGTGGAGCTGATAGCGCGGCAGATGAGTGCCAGCTTCAGGACTCCGGTGCAGATGCTGAAAATACTGAAGGATACAGGTGTAAATACGCATCTTAAGGATAACATAAACAAGACTGGCAAGGAAAAGCTGAGTGCCTACGATTACATCCGGGGCCTCTTTTCCGTGGCAGACCTGAGCGATGATGAAAAGCATTTCCTGTCCATAATGTCCCTGCTTCCTCCCGGCGGCCTGGAGGTGCCTCTCCTGGGCGAGATGCTGAAGATGGAGGATTATGACATCGTAAACGACATGATAAACAGCAGTTGGCTGATCCGGGGAGGCGAGGGCAATGTGCTTCAGATACACCCGGTGATCGCGGATGTGATCCGCTCCGAGCTGAAGCCGGATACCGTAAGCTGCAGGGATTATGTGCTGGCTCTTGGCGAAAAGGCCAGGCATTTCTGGGGCATGGATACGGAGGAGCGTGATGCCCTGTATCCTCTGGTGACCCGTCTTCTGACCCTTTTCCCGAGACCGGATTCCTGCGGAACAGAAGATGATGCCAAAGCAGTTTTTGCCGCCTACGGACAGTTTGCCAATTCAGGGTGGATATGCGGAGACTTCGAGCGCTCCAAAAAGGTGAGCCGGGAATACTACGACTGCGCTTTGTCCCTGTACGGCCCCGGGAGCCTGCAGGCAGGTCTGGGTGCCACATATACGGCAGGCGCTTATTACAACAGCGGAGACTGGGTTGGAGCAGGCCCCTGGTATGAGCTGAGCTTCAGACACCAGCTGATAGGCGCAGGGCTTCTGGATAATGAAGGGGATATCTCTTCTGTTATAGGAGCTGCACCGGATCCGGTGAAGCTGGATGAGCTTTCCGGAAACGAGCTGGAGCAGCTTTACGCCATCTGCACAAGGATAGCCAGAAACAACGTGCTCACGGGCAATTACGAACGGGCACAGCAGGCCTTCGATCTGGCCGTGGCATATGCAGATGCAAGGATCCCGAAGGGCAATTACACTCCGGGCCGCAAACATCCAGGCTGGTATGCGGGAATCTTCCTTGAACAGACCAGACTCTATCTCTATCAGGAGCGCTGGCAGGATGCTTACAACGAAGCAAAAAAGACTCTGGAGCTTATGGAGGATGACATCGACTTCGAAGAGGCCAACATGGGCTTTCCTCTGATCTATCTTGCAAAGGCCTGCAGCCACCTGGGCCGCTTTGATGAAGCCGATAAATACCTTGAACGCGCTGAAGAAATAACCGATCGCCTTGTGGGCAGGAACACACGCACGGATTTCCACATGAGGGAGGCAAAGGCCGAAAATCTGCTGCTTTCCGGGAAACGGGAAGAGGGCATATCCGAGCTTACAGTGCTTCTACTGGACATGGAGAAGCATCTGGGCGAGAACAACCAGGAGACCATCGGAATCAGAGAAAAACTAGAGAAGGTCAAGGCTGAAGTCACGCCCTGATAAATGAAAAACAGCTCCATCGCGGAGCTGTTTTTTTTGGTGCCGGCGGCGGGGGTTGAACCCGCACGTCCTTGCGGACACGGGATTTTGAGTCCCGGGCGTCTGCCAATTCCACCACGCCGGCAAGTTATGATGATGAATGTGCTCCAAGTCGCACAAATACCTGCAAATAATAGCATAGAAACCGGTCTTTTTCAAGCGTCTAAAGATACACTTTTCTATTGATTTTCTCCGCTTATAATGTATAATATTTCAGTAACAATTGAACGGAGGAAATCCTAATGAATACAATCGCACTTGTAGGTAATTCTACAGCACTACTCGGAACCTATTCATCCCTTATAATGATCCTGGCAGTATTTGCCCTTATGTACTTCATGGTACTTCGTCCTCAGCAGAAGAAGGAAAAAGAGACCCAGAAGATGAGGGATTCTCTCAGAGTGGGAGATGAGATCGTAACCATCGGCGGCTTTTACGGCAAGATTCTCAAGGTAAAGGACGAAAGCGTTGTTATCATGTGCGGCGCAGACAAGACCAAGCTGGAGCTTGCAAAGTGGGGCATATCCACAGTCATCAATCCTTCCGCCGCTCCCGCGTCCAAGGACAAGGATGCAGACAAGGAGGAGGAAGGCAAGAAAGCAAGTCCCAGAACCATCAAGAAGCTTGGTGCCGACAAAAAGGAAGCCTCTGAGCCTGATCAGCAGGAAGAAAAGTCGGAAGAATAGCACACTAATGCGTCAAGGGCATGTGCAGACCGCACATGCCTGATTTTTTATAATAGAAACATGAAAAAAATACTGGCAATACTCATAACAGCAATAACGATCTTCGGCGCAGTCTTCAGTTTTACGGGACTGGGCGGCATTACCCTGGCGGACAATATGAGCCTGGGACTGGACATGATAGGCGGTGTCTCCGTAGTGCTGGAGGCCCAGACCGATGCTGCAGGCTCAGAGCTTAAGCAGATCATGGACCAGGTGCAGGCCGTCATGGAAAACCGTATCAACGAGATGGGTCTTTCAGAGCCTGTCATCGCTATTGAAAACGAAAACCGCATCAGGATCGAGCTTCCCGGAGCCCAGAACGCCCAGGAGGCCATCGATTCCATAGGTCGTACCGCAAGGCTCAGCTTCATCACCGCTGACGGGAAAGAAATCATCAGCGGAGAGAACGTAAAGAATGCCATCGCAGCCCTTTATCAGGGCAATGAGACAGGTCTCATCGGCACCTATACCGTAAATCTTGAATTCGATTCCGCAGGCGCTGAGGCCTTTGCCGAGGCTACTAAAAAGATCGTCAACGGCCAGATCAGCAGCTCCACCGAATTCAACTCAAGGCAGATAGCCATTCTGCTGGACGATGAGGTGATTTCCGCCCCCTTCGTAAGCACCGTCATAAACAGCACCAGCTGTCAGATAACCGGATCCAACTTCACTGCCAGCTCCGCAGGAAATCTGGCTGCCCTCATAAGAGGCGGCGCGCTGCCTGTGGCCCTCGCAGAGGTCGAGACGGAGATCGTAGGACCCACACTGGGCCTGGATGCCGCAAAGAAGAGCGCTGTCGCAGGTGCCATCGGCGTGTTCCTCATCTTCGTGCTCATGATCATCGGCTACGGCGTCATGGGCGTTGTGGCGGACATCACTCTCGCTCTTTATACCATGCTCATCCTCTGGATCTACGCAGGCTTTGGCATAGTTCTGACCCTGCCCGGCATTGCAGGTCTCATTCTTTCCGTTGGCATGGCCGTCGACTCCAACGTGATCATCTTCACCAGGATCAAGGAGGAGATCGCCATAGGAAAGAGCGTCCGTGTGGCAGTGAGCTCCGGCTTTAAGCGCGCCATG
>JAEEGF010999031.1_pt1 | contig 19599 bp, 17 predicted proteins | sample 9134171 | NCBI WGS metagenome assembly JAEEGF01 (sample SAMN16246542, study PRJNA631951) | gut metagenome | biome: gut microbiome; feature: rumen; material: AP-attached | host: Bos | place: Iran: Karaj | collected 2018-10
GAGACATCGAGCGTTAAGCTGATAGTAAAGTAGAATAGGAAAGGCAACAGCGTCTGGCAAGTATATGATTTAGCATCCGAAACTATATTGATTATGATGCATAACTATATAGATTAGCAGACGTAACTATATTAGTTAGCAGACGCAACTATATAGGTTAGCATTACCACCACCAACCACCGCCACCTCCTGGGTCGGTGATGGTGAAGTGGACTTCGATGTTCACCTTGAGCAAGGTGCCATTATGCGGATACTGCAGCTGCATGGTGACGGTGTGCTCGTCGTCCCAACAGTTTTCCTTGTAGAGTCCGCAGTTCCAGTTCCAAAGGTCATCAAACACCTCGATATAGACATGTCCTCTGGAGTATGGGCCGGGATTACCGTCACCGTCGAACCATCCGCCAAAGACGCCATTCGTGCCATTGGTGCCCTCCGTCCCATCGGTATTCAAGGGTACGATGGTGACATTGGCTTCGTTGAATGCACTTTCGTCGAGTTCCATCAGACCGAGCACGCGGCTCTTGTTGACATGAACCTTACGCGACTGCGAATAGCCTGCCGACCACTGCATGGTCACACTCGAAGTGACGGTGCCACAGAAATGCTGTTCAGTGGCGGGTTCCTGGGGAACAGGTATGTTGGCAATGAGGTTCGTCATGAAGTTGGCACGCCGCTGTAGCCATAGGTGCATCTTCTCTAATTCGGTCTCGAAGTCCATTCCCCGCACGGGCCATCGCTGTGCCTCCCGCTCCATCGCCCCATTGCGAAGATGGGCGACATACTTCATGCACTCGTCCCACCCGTGACTGACGATAGAGTCGCTGACGGCAGCCCACTGTGCCTTGTATGCCTCCACAAACTCCGGACAGGCGAAGAGGTCGGTGAAGAACTGCGGCACATAATTGTAGTTGCCGTTGCGCTTCAGAGGATTGGTGCCCATCACGGTCTCGCGGTAGTTGTAGAAGAAGGTGTGACCCGTATACATATTGCCCCAGTCGAAGTCGTAGCCAGCATCGAAGTCCCACAGCGGTCCCATCACCCAGGGGCCGTCGCCGTCCTTGTGCATGAAGATAGACCGAGGTGCTGAAAGCTCGACATTGTAGACAAACTCCTGTAACTGCAGGTATTTGATGAACGACGGAATGTCGAGCAGTTGCTTCACTTGCGCATAGTCCTTGTCCTTGATGGCTTGCTCAAGCTGCGCAAAGACGGCGCGCACACTGTCGACGGTATTGGAGGTGAACCGCTCTTCGTCGGGATATTTCACGCAGAGGGGCATGCGATAGACCTTCGACCAGCAGTTGTCGTCAGCATAAGGACTCTCTCCAGGTCCGTCGTCCACATCGAGGGAGATGAGAATGCCGCGTTCGTCGCTCACATCGACACGGTTTTTGTTCTGCTGCACCTGCTCCGTAAGCTGATAGACACCACGATAGTCGCCGTTGACGAAGAGCTCGACATAGCGGGTGTGATTGGTGAAGGGCAAGCCAAGCCATTGTCCCGTCTCGAAGACGAAGGTATTCATCATGTCGGTAATATCACGGTAATTGGCCAGCAGCACCCAGCTCTTGGCTTTAGAAAGGCCCAGCATTTTATGCTTCTCAAGAAGTTTGAGGCGCAGGGGCTTCTTGTCGTACCATAGGAAAGAACTGTTGCCTCGCCCTCGCACCTGTGCATTGGCAGAATAGTTGGAGAAAGCACCAAGGCCATTGAGTGAGATATGGCAGTCGGTATAGTAATCCCTGGAGGTGATATCCTCGCCATCGCGCGTAGTAATGAAGAGCTGGAACACTTTATAGTGATCCTTCGTCTCTTCCAGCGGGTCGTCCTCGAAGGTGAGACTATCCACATCTTCCAGCAGGAAAGCGGGCACGGCAGCCTCGCCCTTGACGTGAAACTGCAGCTCCTTCAGGTCATCGCTGAGGGTAATGTCCTGTATGCTGTCGATGATGAGGGGTGCATCCCACTGGGTTTTCCACTGGTTGAAATAGACGTGCGTCTGCTGCTGGGCAACGGCAAAAACGACTGTCCAGAGGGCAGCGATGAGCAACGATTGTCTTCTCATTTCTTCATAGGTTTAGCATTCAGCGTGCAAAATTACAAAAAAAGTGGAAGAAAGTGGCGGTTAATTCATTTTTTTTGTGTAAGTTTGCATCGGAAAACAAAAAAGCAAAGACAATGGCACTGAATCTGAACAAGAACTTGAAGCTCTATTACTCCATCAAGGAGGTGGCCGAGATGTTCGACCTGAACGAGAGCACGCTGCGATTCTGGGAGACGGAGTTCCCCTATCTGAAGCCGAAGACCACCGGCGCAAACAAGGTGCGGCAGTACACCCAGAAGGACATCGACCAGATACGCCTCATCCATAATCTGGTGAAGGTGCGTGGTTTCAAGCTAGCCGCTGCACGCAAGATGATCAACGCCAACCGCGACGGCTCAGACCGCAAGGCTGAGGTGCTGACACGCCTTATCGACATCCGCAGTGAGCTGCAGCTGTTGAAGCGCCAGCTCGACGGGCTGCAGTAGCAAGAAAGAACCATAAATCTTACACAAATCTGAGCTTTACAAAGATTTTTGTAAGATTTATGGCAGATTTATGGTTCGGTTGAATCAAATGGTTTAGCGCTGCGGCTGCCAGTCGCTGCTTAGCTTGAAGGCGTTCTCGAGCGTTATCTCCTTGGCTTCCTTCTTTGTCAGCTGTTGGCTCCACCCTACCCTTTTGTCGGTAGCTGCTCCGTCGCCAGTATTCTCGAACTCCATATAGCGTGCCGTCAGTTCCCGTTCTTTCTGCCAGTGATGCCATCCCTCAGGAGCTATCTGTGCCGGCAGTTGGCAATTCATGAACAGCGTATAGCCATAATCGCGCCAGGGACGTCCCAGATAGACCTTTGTGACTTGGGGCGCACAGGTGACAGTGCAATTATTAAATATGTACCCGTACATTATTTCTTTAGGCGTGGAGGCTGCGGTGATGTAGCTGTTGGCCTTGCAATAGATGTCGCAATGCTCGAACCATGCAGTCGAGGGGCCGAAGATAAAATCGGTGGTGCCCTCGATATAGCAGTCCTTGAAATATAGCCTTGTGGAGGGCGCTCCCGTATAGACCGTGTCCTGATTTCCAAGGAAGCGGCAGTTGACGAACGTGATACGATCGCCCAGCGTGTGGAGCGCCACTGCCTGACCCAGGCGAGCGGCATTGTTCTCGACAGTGATGTTCTTCAGGGTGATGCCATTGCCATCAATTCTCAGGGTGAAAGAGCGGAAAGTTCCGAGTACGGGCCTGTCGCCCATATCCATCAACTGCTGTTTCAGCTCTTTAGGCCAATAGTTGCCATCCATGGAGATGTTGGCATGATCATCGTAGGTGATGATGGTCTGGTCACGGTCCTCACCGCAGATCTCGATATTCTGCAACCAAGAAGGGATAATGACTTTCTCCTTGTAGGTGCCGCGCTTGACAAAAATGACTTTATGATAGTCCATAAAGGCACGGCACACCTCGATGGCATCAGTAACAGTGCGAAACTGGCCTGTGCCGTCGCGAGCCACCACGATGGTGTCAGGATTATCGTACTTGCCGGCTGCGTTGGCAGCGAAAGCCATGCTTAAGAGTAGAATAGTTGTCAGTAGTTGTTTCATAAGTCTTACATGATTTGTGATATTTCCTTGAGGTCGTCGACCTCCTTCAGTTTGTCGATAATCTGTCGTACATCCTCGCGGTCGTGGATACGGAGCTCGATGGTACCGTCGAAAATGCCATCTTCGCTGGTGAACATTATCTTCCGGATGTCAACACTGAGCTGATTGCTGATGACACGAGTCACCTCATTCACCAGCCCGCGGCGGTCGATGCCTCCCAGACGAATGGTAGCATCGAAGAAAAGACGCTTGTGCATGTCCCACTTCACGTCGAGGATACGATTACCATAGCTGGCTTTCAGCTTGTTGGCAACAGGACAGGCGCGTTTGTGTATCTCGATGCGGTTCTTATTGTCGATATATCCCAGCACGTCGTCGCCAGGAATGGGATGGCAGCAATCAGGGAAGACGAACTGCATGATGTTCTCTTCAGTCAGGTAGATGGTCTGCTTGCGATTGAACTTCTCAGGCACGATAAACAGCTCGGGCTGTACCTGCACCTCGTTTTTCTTCGCCTTGACAAAGGGTACATACTTGCGCCACCCTCCGCTGCTGCTCTCGTTCTTTTTCTTATTCTTGCCTTTCAGCTCGTCGACATCAGCATCGCCAAGGACGATAGTATTCTCGCCCAGCGACTGATAGAACTCCTCGCGGCAGGAAGACTCATGGAACTTCGTCAGCTGATCGGCCAATGCCAACGTCATCTCAAAGCCATTCTTTGCCAGCCACTCACTCAGGCGCTCCTCACCTTTCTTCTGCACCTCACGGCTATTACGACGCAATATGGCCTGAATCTTAGCACGCGCCTTAGCGGTATTGACAAAGTTCACCCACGAAGGCTGCACATGCTGCGACTTAGAGGTGAGCACCTCCACCTGGTCACCGCTATTCAGCTGATGGCTCAGGGGTACAAGCTTATGGTTGACCTTAGCTCCGATGCAATGCGACCCGAGGAAAGTATGGATGGAGAAGGCGAAGTCGAGCACCGTACTGTTGGCAGGCATCGTCTTGATCTCACCCTTGGGGGTAAAGACAAAAATCTCACTGGCATAGAGGTTGAGCTTGATAGCATCGAGGAAATCCATGGCATCAGGCTGAGGATCGTCGAGTATTTCCTTGATGGTGTGCAGCCACTCGTTCATCTCGTCGTTATCGCCAGTCCTCGATGCCAACGCTTCACTCGTCGAAGCAGGCACCAGTTCCTCGCCACCCTCAGCCAGTTCGTAGGATGTCTCCTTGTATTTCCAATGGGCAGCGAGTCCCTGCTCTGCAATCTCGTCCATGCGGTCGGAGCGTATCTGCACCTCTATCCAAAGTCCCTGTCTTGACATCAAAGTGACATGCAACGCCTGATAGCCATTGGCTTTAGGCTTGGTGACCCAGTCACGCAGGCGATCTGGGTGGCGCCGATATATCTTGGTCAGGGCAGCGTAGATCTTGAAACAGTCATCCACCTCGTCCTTGCGGCTCTTCGGCTTGAAGATGATGCGCACGGCCAGGACATCGTAGATCTCCTGAAACGTCACATGCTTGTTCTGCATCTTGCTCCAGATGGAGTAAGGCGTCTTGATGCGTTCGCGAATCTCATAGTCGAAGTCCATAGCCTTGAGAGCTTCCTCGATGGGCTGGATGAACTGCTCGAAAGAGGTGTGGAGCGTCACCTTGCTGTCTTCCAACTGGCGCACGATAGAGGCATACTCCTCAGGATGTTCGAACTTGAAGCTCAGGTTCTCCAGTTCCGACTTAATCTTATAAAGTCCCAGACGGTGGGCAAGCGGAGCATAGATATAGAGGGTCTCGCCTGCAATCTTATACTGTTTGTTGGCAGGCTGCGACTCCAGCGTCCGCATGTTGTGCAGACGGTCGGCAATCTTGATGAGGATGACACGGATGTCGTCGTTCATCGTCAACAGCAGTTTCTTGAAGTTCTCGGCCTGTGCCGAGGCCTGCTCTCCGAAGATGCCACCACTGATCTTCGTCAGTCCGTCGACAATCTGCGCAATCTTGGCGCCAAACATGTTCTCGATGTCCTCAACGGTGTAGTCGGTATCCTCCACCACGTCGTGGAGAAGCGCCGAACAGATGCTGGTAGAGCCCAATCCTATCTCCGAGCACACAATCTGGGCTACGGAGATGGGATGCATGATGTAAGGCTCACCCGACAGTCGCCGCACTCCTTTATGTGCCTGCCGGGCAAAGTTGAATGCCTTTGTGATGAGGTCTACCTTCTTGCGGTGACGTGACCTCAAGTAGTCATCGGTCAGCTTTTCGAAAGCCGCGTTGATCATCTGATCATCGGCCTCTTCACGCTGCAGCATCTCTTCGTCGGTCATCTTCGTTTGTTTAGGTTAGATATTATTTGAGTCGTCAGGCCTTATCTCACTCGGAGTCTCTTGCCAGCCTGAATAACATCGCTTCGCATGCCATTGAGCTGCTTAATCCTGGCAACCGTAGTATGGTTTCTGCGAGCCAGCGCACCGAGGGTATCACCACGCTTCACAGTCACGTAGGAAGCACTGTTGTTGGTGGTGTTGCGACGGGTTGTAGTAGTACGCTGCCGTGTGGTCGGCTGTACCACAGGCCGCTCTACCACCTCTACCTCTGCCCGCTTGATCACCTGATTTCCGGCCATCGCATAGATAGAGTCCTGCATGTCGATGAAGCGAGCCACTTCGCCGACCGGCAGGCGCAAAGGTGCAGGCTTCGTCAGCCCAGGCACGATATCACGACGGTAGATGGGATTCAGCGAGCGAATCATTTCCACGTCCAGGTTGCAGGCTTGTGCCACCTGCTGGAAAGTGATGTTGCGATCCACCATCACCGTATCGGTCTTTGCGGGCAGCTTGCTGGTCATGGGGCAGATGCCGTGCTCGCAGTAGTAGGTCATAGCATAATTGGCAGCGATGAAAGCCGGCACATAGCCACGTGTCTCTTTTGGCAGATAGGGATAGATCTTCCAATAGTCGCGCTGGCCGCCAGAGCGACGAATGGCACGGTTGATATTCTCCGGACCGCAGTTATAGGCAGCGATGACCAGGTTCCAGTCGCCGAAGAGCTCATAGAGATCACGCAGATAGCGTGCTGCTGCAAACGATGACTTCACTGGGTCGCGACGATCGTCAGACAATGAGGTCACCTCCAGCCCATAAGCCTTTCCAGTAGCCAACATGAACTGCCACAGTCCTGTGGCTCCCACCCTCGACACGGCCGTAGGATTCAGGGCCGACTCGATGATGGGCAGATACTTCAGCTCCAAAGGCAGCTGGTAGGTATCAAGTGCCTGCTCGAAGATAGGCATGTAGAAATTGGCAGCTCCCAACATATAGCTCACCTGCCTGCGCAGACGCACCATATAGCGATCGATGCACGAGCGTACCACATCGTTGTACGACATCTCCATCACCGTAGGCATGCGCAACAGGCGGTCGACATACACCTCCTTTTCGAACGAGGGATTCTCGCTCAACATCTGGCAATCAGCATCAGTCGAAAGATAGGTCTTCGACATATAGAGGTTCATCAGGCTGTCGAGACTGGCATCGGTCAGAGCCTCAGGAAAGTCGAATCCCTCCTGTATCTCCTCATCCTCGTTGATGACTTCCACGCCACTCTCATCATCAAACAGCTCCAGGCTGTCGTTCACTTCAATCTGTGCCATCATGCTCAGGGGCAGGAAGGCCATCGCTATCATTATCTTCTTCTTCATATCTTTCATTGTCTAAAAATTAATACTGCAGTTCACGCCCAGCGACGCTGCTGTCAGAGGGTTCATCGAGCTGCCATTGCCTATCACCGTCGGCCTTACCTTCAGCGACAAGTCCTTCGACAAGTCGAAGGCAGACAGCTCAGCATCTACGTATGCATCGATGACCGATACGGCATAGACGCCCAGCAGCACAAAGAAGCTCATGTCACGCCAGCGGCGGTATCTGTCCTTTCGCTTCTTAAAGAGCGTCTTATAGCGCTCCTCATTCGACGAGTTTATGGTCTTGTTCAGGTGCATGAAGTTGTTATAGCTCGCCGTGCCCGGATCATCATCCATGAGGTCAAGGTAGGCCTGTGCGTAGTCCTTGTACATCATGTTGTTCCAGCGCATAGCGTAGATGCACCCCACGAATCCGCCGTACACCAACGGCAGTTTCCAGTACTTCCGGTTGTATATCTGTCCGCCACCAGGGATTACCAGCGCCAGCCACATAGCCCGCTGAGGGTCGGGACGCCAAGTGCTCCAGTCGCGCCCCTGAATAGGTTCTGCCAGCGTGGGGGGCTGCTCCAGCACTTTCTGCAACAGCGAGTCGACGGTCTGCTGCGGCATGGCATTGTACATCGAGTCAATAGCCATTACAATGGAGTCAGTCAGCACGGTCTGAGCCTTTGCGCCCTGCGGGCTAAATGACAAATGACAAATGATAAATGATAAACTCATGAGTCTACCTAATGCGTTGTCAAACACAAAACGAACACATGCCTTCATCGCGCTGCATCTATCATTTCTCATCTCTCATCTTTCATTTTAGGCCGATGGCCTTCATGATACGAGCCAGTTCCTTGCTGTCGGCGAAGGGAATGCTGATCTTGCCCTTGCCATTGGCCGAGCAGGTCAGCTGTACCTTCGTATTCAGCAGATCGGCCAGCCGCTGGCGTGCAGCCACCATCTCTGTCGGCAGCTGTGCCTTGGCCGTGATGCGCTTCTTGGCGGACTGCACATCTTCGCCCTGCTTCAGCATCTGCACCATCTCCTCGACCTTGCGTACGGAATACTGGTTCTTCAGCACATCACGAAACAGTTTCAGCTGCAGTGACGGCGAGTCGAGAGCCAACAGCGCACGAGCATGACCCATGTCTATCTCGTGGTTCTTCAGCGACATCTGAATCTGGGCAGGCAGCTTCAGCAGACGCATATAGTTGGTCACGGCAGTACGGCTCTTGCCCACACGCTCCGAAATCTTCTCCTGCGTCATCCCCGTCGTCTCAGCCAGATGCTCGTAGGCCAAAGCTATCTCGATGGCATTCAAGTCCTCGCGCTGGATATTCTCCACCAAGGCCAGCTCCATCACATTCTCGTCCTCCACCGTACGGATATAGGCGGGAATAGTCTTCAGTCCTGCCCGCTGCGATGCGCGCCAGCGACGCTCGCCGGCAATGATCTGATAGCGGTCAGGCGCCACCTGACGCAGCGTGATGGGTGCTATAATGCCCATATTCTGGATACTCGAAGCCAACTCCTGCATCGCCGTTTCGTCAAACTCACGGCGAGGCTGGTCAGGGTTTGGTTCTATCTGTTCGATAGGTATCTCGTTAAGGTTCGACGATCCTTGCGTCCTTACGTCGCTTGTATCAATGAGCGCATCCAAACCCCGTCCGACACCCATATCGTCCAGTCCTCGTCCGATGACGCTCTTATCGTATTTCTTTCTAACAGCCATACTTGTTGAGAGTTGAGCGTTAAGAGTTGAGAGAACTCTCAACTTTTAGAGATTATCTCCTTCGCCAGCGCCAGATGATTCTTAGCACCTGTAGAGTCTGCGTCATAGAGGATGACGGGCAGACCATGGGAGGGACTCTCCGAGAGTTTCACATTGCGCTGGATAACAGTCTTGAACACCAGCTCCTGGAAGTGTCGCTTCACCTCATCATAAATCTGGTTAGCCAGACGCAGACGGGAGTCATACATCGTCAGCAGGAAGCCCTCTATCTCCAGCTTCGTATTCAGTTTCGACTTGATAATCTTGATGGTGTTCAACAGCTTCGAGATGCCCTCCAGAGCGAAGTACTCACACTGTACGGGGATGATGACCGAGTCGGCCGCCGTCAGGGCATTCACCGTGATGAGGCCCAGCGACGGTGAGCAGTCGATAAGTATATAGTCATAGTCAGCGCGGATGGGAGCCAACAAGTTCTTAATCACTCGCTCGCGGTTGTCCAGGTTCAGCATCTCAATCTCGGCACCCACCAGGTCGATGTGGCTGGGAATAATGTCCAGTCCTTCGATATCGGTGGTATAGATGGCCTCGCGCACGTCAGCCTTATCAATGATGCACTCGTAAAGCGAGCAGTCCACCTCCTGGATATTCACCCCCAGTCCGCTGGAGGCATTGGCCTGAGGATCGGCATCCACCACGAGCACGCTCTTCTCCAGCGTGGCCAGCGATGCTGCCAGGTTGATGGTTGTCGTGGTCTTGCCCACGCCGCCTTTCTGATTTGCTAATGCAATGATTTTTCCCATTTCAATCTTTTTCTCCTATTGATTTGAACTGCAAAGATACACATTTTCCGTGAAACAACCTGCTTTTCTCATACAATTTAAGTATTTTTGCACACATTATTGACATTTTCATAAGAAGTGTTTGCTGAACAAACCCACATAATTTCTCACACTTTATAGGCGCAATCGACCAAAAATACGAAGATTTAGCCAAAAATTATATAAAATTTTGGCGCAATCAAATCTTTTTAGTAACTTTGCGCCAAAATTGATGCTTATGGAGAAAAACATTATCGGTCGTGAACTTGAAATTGACAGGCTGAAAAAGTACGTGAAGAGTAATCGCTCTGAGTTTATTGCCATCTACGGACGAAGGCGCATTGGAAAGACGTTTCTTGTCAGGGAGTTATTTGAAGGCAGTTTCTCATTCCGTATGACAGGCAAAGAAAACGCCAACACAAAAGAGCAATTAGAGAACTTCAGTCATGCTCTTAGCAACTTTTTCACAGCAGCAACGCCACCAAAAGACTGGACGGAAGCCTTCAACACACTATCTGTCTGCATTGAGAAGGAAGCTACCGAAGAGGTCAAAATCATCTTCATCGATGAACTCCCCTGGTTCGACACCTACAATGCGAAGTTTATCAGCGCATTAGAGCATTTCTGGAACGACTGGGCAGCCTATCGCCACGACATAAAACTCATTGTCTGTGGTAGTGCTACGACATGGATGCTTGACAACGTTGTAAATTCAAGAGGGGGACTTCACAATCGAGCAACTCACACCATACTGCTGGAACCATTTACCCTCCATGAGTGTGAGCAATACTTCAGGGCTTTTGACTTCCGCTATGAACGACAGGAGCTGATAGAGTGCTATATGGCTGTTGGTGGAGTGGCGTACTATCTATCCCTCTTTGAGCAGGACAAGAGCGTAGCCCAAAACATTGAGGCTCTCTGCTTTACACGTGGAGGAGAACTGGTGGATGAATTCCAAAAGTTGTTCAAGTCTCTTTTCAAAAAGGCCGACAATCATCTGGCTGTAATCACAGCACTTAACAAGAAAGGAATGGGAATGACCCGACAGGAAATCATTGCTGATGCCCGACAAGTGAACAACGGCAATCTGACCAAGTTGCTGCGCGAACTGGAAGAGTGTTCCTTTATTCGTAGTTACACACCTTTTCAAAAAAGCAAGAAAGACAAAGTATACCAACTTATCGACCCCTTCACCCTCTTCTACTTCAGGTTTATGCAGGACAACAATTCGTTTATGAAAGGTTACTGGCAGAAAATACAAACCACAAACGACTATGCTTCCTGGTGCGGCTATGCCTTTGAGATTGTCTGTCTGAATCATCTGGAACAGATTATTCGCGGATTGGGAATTGACGGGAGCATAAACACACCTTGCTCCTGGACATATCGTCCGCCAAAAGCCCTCGCAGAAGACGAGGAAGCCGACGAGGATCTCAAGCATGGCGCACAGATTGATTTGCTGATAGACCGTTCAGACAAATCAATTTCCATCTGCGAGATGAAATACAGCCAAGGAGAGTATGAGATAACTAAGAGTTATGATTCGATGTTGGCACGGCGATTGCGAATCTTTCAGAAAGTAACAAAAACAAGAAAGTCACTTATCCCTACATTCGTTACCCCCAACGGGTTGTTCGACAACATCTATGCAAGGAGAATTGTGCGTCAGGTTAAAGGAGAGCAACTATTCGGCTGCTCATTTTAACTATACACGAACGACCTGAGAAAAACAAAGCGGATGCAGGAGGGCAATCAAAATGCCTACTCCCACATCCGCCTTGTCGTATTATCATCATTAGTATTTACGCTCTATACATACCATCTGTTAATTGTGCACCATTCCAGTCAATATCAACCGCATTAATTACGCCACCAAATTCATCTGGGCCAACTTGACCTTCAATTCCAATAGGACCTGAACCAAGTTCTGTTCCATGAGAAGTTTTTACTGAATTAAATTCTATATTATCTTGTATCATATTATTAATTTTAAATATTTTTCTTATTCTATTGTAATTACTAATGGATGATTTAATGATATTGCACTATTACTTCTATAAACTTTATAATCGGGTATAGTTATATTAGTATATTCTCCATATCCAGTATTAAATTGTCCATCTTTTATTGATGTTACTGATTTAGTATCTCTAACAACAATATACATATAATGTCTTACATTAGTATTTGTAAATGTATATGGATTATCATTTTCATCAACTTGTGTTAATATTGTTTGATAGTTACTTTCATTTGGTTCTGTACTACTTGTTCCGACATACCAATAATAAGTTTCTGCTGGAGTATCTTTAGTGAAATAAGTGAAGGTATTCGTAGCATAGTCCACAGTCAGTATTTTCTCAGACTCAACCTTCAGAACGGGTATAGCCTTGACTGGTTGATTTTCGGCATCGTACACTAGCAATCGGCCCAGCATGGGCATAAACTCGTAAGTAGCTCCACCAGGAAAAGTAGTTGTGCCGTCTTCGTTGAATTGGAACGAGGTGCCATCTGGAGTAGACCAACTACCCACCACTAAACTATTATCCACCTTATAAGGTTCGCAACTGCAGCCTGCGCTTATGGTCTCTAATGGAGACTTGCCAAGAACCACGTTCACCAATGAGATCACATCGGCAATCGTAACTTCATTGTCATCATTCATGTCGCCCTTTACAATGGTTTGGGCGCTCAATGTTGTTGCTGCTATACAAAGGAGCAAAAATGTACAAATAATCTTTTTCATTGTTTTGTTTTATTAGTTATTGTTTTTGATATTTTTCCAACTGTCGAGTTCAATGCGTTTTCCACCAATAATGCCAGACCTTCTCCTGCATGTGTTTTAACAACGTCTTTTACTATTGCAACAGCTTGGTCCTTTATACCCTTAGGAAACTCTTTACTGTTTTTTTTCAGTTTATCTTGAATATTCTTTTTTAAGTCATCTTTTTGTTCAAAATCCGCAATAAGAAGAAGTAAATCAGTTGCAGTAATTCTTACAATGTTGGAATTAAAAGAACTATCGTAATAGCTGCCTTCCAGCTCGAGCCTTTCACTAAGATATTCACGAAGAGACTTATTTTGAATGGAGAATTGTACCAAATCACCTACTTCCTTATAAGTCGTACTATTCAAAACATTATAAAAAGCCTTTTTAATTTCATCACTATCTTTTGGATAACGCAAATCCACTTCATAACGAAGTCGACGTACTTTTGTAATAGGAATCTGAAGTTTTCTACTAAGCAAATGGTCGGACTTATCTGCATACCCATTCAGTAGAAGCAGATGCATAAGTTCCACTTCATAGTCGTTTTTGTTCATCGAACCAAATGGCGAAAAACATTTTTTGAGAAATACGTCTTTTTGTTTCCACTGGTTTACATTGTCAGCAACACTATCCATACCATTATTCAGCTTCCCTCAGCCCATAAGGAAGAACATTTATACATGCAGAAGCGTGGGACTGTATGTTCCACATCTTCAAGCTGAAGGCCCTAGGAAAGCCACAAAGGAATAAGACGAAACAGCAGTTCCACGCATACGCGTGAAGCTGTTATGTCTTTCTTCATTCCCTTGAGAGACATCCATAGGTCTCCGAGGACTCATTGCAATGAATGAAAGTTTCCTAGGTTTTCAGCTTGCAAGAGAAGAGCATAACGCTTCTATTTTTCCCACGAAAATACGAATCGGAAGGACACGAGGCCCACCTTTCCGCTGCAAAGTTACGAAAATGTTTCAGAATGAGCAAGAGAAATGAAGAAAAAGTTGGGGAGAAGGCACATTCTTAACCCATTCTTTTGGTCATCTTTCAAAAAAGCACTACCTTTGCAGTCCTTATTGACAACAACGACATGAACAGACCACTGATATTGATATCCAACGACGATGGCTACCAGGCTAAGGGAATACGATGCCTGGTGGATATGGTGAAGGACCTGGGCGACATCATCGTCTGTGCGCCCGAAGGCCCCAGGTCGGGCTTTGCCTGCGCCTTCTCAGCCACTAAACCGCTTACCATTACGCTGCGCGAAGAACAGCCAGGTGAGCAAATCTGGTCGTGCAGCGGCACGCCCGTTGACTGTGTGAAGATGGCGCTCCACGACATTGTGCCACGACGCCCCGACCTCGTGCTAGGTGGCATCAACCACGGTGACAACGGCTCTGTGAACAGCCACTACAGCGGCACAATGGGTGTAGTGATGGAGGGCTGCATGAAGTATATTCCCAGCGTGGCCTATTCGCTCTGCGACCACCACGACGATGCCGACTTCGAGCCTCTGCGCCCTTATATAGAGAAGTATACTAGGCTAGTGCTCAGCCAAGGGCTGCCAAGGGGGGTATGCCTCAACATCAACTTCCCGCTATTGGCCGAGGGCAACAGCGACTATCGTGGTGTGAAGGTGTGCCGCATGGCATTTGGAACGTGGTCGAACGAAGTCACAAAGTGCCACCATCCTCGTGGCTACGACTACTACTGGATGGTGGGCCACTACGAGAACGATGAGCCCGAGGCCGAGGACACCGACAACTGGGCTCTCAATCACGGTTACGTAGCCATCACTCCCACCCACATGGACGTCACTGCCTACGAAGCAATCCCACAAATCAAGAAGTGGGAAACCGCCTAAAAAAATCTCAAACCTCAAATCTCAAACCTCAAATCCCTTGAAGTACTATCTCATAGCCGGCGAAGCCAGTGGCGACCTGCACGCCTCACGACTGATGCAGGAACTGAAGAAACAAGACACAGAAGCCGAGTTCCGCTTCTACGGAGGCGACCACATGCAGGCCGCTGGCGGCACGATGGTGCGCCACTACCGCAAACTAGCCTATATGGGCTTCGTCACTGTGCTGCTGCACCTGCCCACCATCTTGACGAACATGCGACGGGCGAAGCAAGACATCAGCAACTGGAAGCCCGACGTAGTGATACTTGTCGACTACCCAGGCTTCAACCTCAGCATCGCCAAGTTCGTCCACGAGAAAGCCCTGTGCCCAGTCTACTACTACATCTCCCCCAAGCTTTGGGCGTGGAAGGAATATCGCATCAAGAACATCAAGCGCGATGTCAACGAGCTATTCAGCATTCTGCCTTTCGAAGTGCCATTCTTCGAGCAGAAGCACCACTACCCCATCCACTATGTGGGCAACCCTACGAAGGAGGAGGTAAATCGTTTCCAGAAAGAGTACGACGAGGACTTCCAGCAATTCTGTCATCGCACAGGCCTCAATCCCCAGAAAAAGATCATTGCACTACTGGCTGGCAGTCGTAAGCAGGAGATTAAGGAGAACCTGCCTGCAATGATGGAGATGGCCCGCCAATTCCCTGACTATCAGTTTGTTCTAGCCGGCGCACCGGCCATCGACGACAAATTTTATGCATCCTTCCTGCAGAAGTCCGACGAGACGCTCTCGCAGGTGCGGCTGGTAAAGAACGACACCTATGCGCTGCTCTCCCATGCCCATGCAGCCCTTGTCACCAGCGGTACGGCAACGCTCGAGACCGCTCTCTTCCGCGTGCCGCAAGTGGTATGCTACAGGACTTCCCACCCCCGTTTCTTCGGCTGGCTGCGGAAGCAGCTTCTGAAGGTGAAGTACGTCTCACTGGTCAACCTCATTACCGACCGCGAGGTGGTGCCAGAACTTGTTGCCGACACCTTCTCCATCGAGAGCATCAACCATGAGTTCACTCCCCTTCTGCCTGACGACAGTCCTCAGCGTTTGCAGATGTTGCAAGGCTATGAGGAGGTGAACCAACGCTTGGGCAATACCAATGCACCAGAGGAGGCCGCTCGCATCATGACAGGTCTGTTGCAGTAGTGACTCTCTGCCCTCGCTGTGAATATACTTGACAAATGCCCTCTCATATTTTTTATAATCTCGAGCTACAAATCCTTTGGTCTGTTTTTAACCATTTTTCTTGACATCAAAGAAAAGCTCAAACATCGCACGATAGGCTTCTGCCTTCTTGGCAAAGGCTAAAGGATAAGCACGGGAGGACGAGGGGAGGCGATAGAGCACCATTGAGAGACCATCTTGGTTGCAGATATTGGGGATGGGGACTGCAGCATTGACCTGCGGCCGAGTCTCAATAAGGAGCGTGTCGCAGATGGTATCGGTAGCTTTCTCTCCCGTAGTGACGACTGCTCGCAGATGAGGCAGACGAGCTATCAGGGCCCATATATCGGTAGGTTCCACCACTTCAAGAAACTTGTCGGAGGCATTGTCCTTCAGCCTTCGGACGGCAGTAGAAGTATCGAAGAAAGCGATACCCTTCTCCTGACAGAAGGCAACAATCTCCTCCAACTTAAAGCACTTGGCCTTCTCATCCACAAAGTGGTTGCGATTGCCAAAGAACACTTCACCCTCGATGCGCCAGTGGTCGTTGATGAAGTTGGGATAATAGAAGTCCATGCACCATCGCTTACGCTGTGGCGGAAAGCTGCCCAGAAACAGCACTTTGGCACTCACGGGCAGAAAGGGACGCAGTGGATGATACTCCACCTCATCTGTGCTGCGCAAGATGTTTTCCGTGTTGAGATACGTATTCATGAGCGCAAAGGTACAAAATAAAGAGTAAAAAGCCATATGTTTACTCGTTTTTATTTGGTTTTTTCCTTGCTTCTTCGTAACTTTGCACCATAGAAACCCATAATTGCGACATAGAAATGACCGTAAAAGAAGTATTCGAGCTGCGGAAGCAGGGAAAAATTGAGGAGGCCTACGAGACCATTCGCCCTATGTATGCCGTACATCAAGGCAAGTACACCACGCTATGTATGTTCTGGACGGCGAGCGACATACTGAAAAAGCGTGTCAAAGAGCAACGTCTGGACGAGGCCGAGAAGATATTCAAGGCTCTGCTGCGTATCCTTCCCAACATTGACGACCACGACGGCAGGGCTCGCAGCAGTATCCTCCATGAAGCTGTCTTGCTCGACAAAGAGATCAAGACGTTCTGCGTGCTCGACTTCGTGGAACAGTTGAAGGTGGAACAGCTGAGCGACGAGGACTGGAAGAGCATCACACCCCTCCCCTCGCAGACAGGTCAGACGAGCAAATTCACCATTCCCTCCGTGGCCCAGCAGCTGCTCACCTGTGCCTTTCACGAGATACAGGAAGAGCCCACCGCTGACAACGCTCTCAAAGTCATGCCGCTGCTGGAGGAGGCTATGCGTCGCCGTCCGCGCGACAAGAACAACCAGCGATATATGGCTGTCGTCTATCGTATCATGGGACAGCGGGAGAAGGCCGTCGACATCTATCGCCAGCTGCTCACACGTTACCACGACAGCTACCTCTATGCCGAACTGGCAGAACTGACCGATGACCTAGGACAGAAAGCAGCCTTGCTCTGCAGCGCCATCAAGAATCAGCGGCAGGAGCAGTTCTGTTCGGGCTACCGTCTCGACCTTGCCCGTCTTCTTATGGACCGCGACAAGCCAAAGGCCGCCCACGAACTGCAGAAGTGCATCGCCACTCGTCAGTCGCAAGGTTTCCACCCCACCCGCGAAATGCAGCAGATGCTCGCGCAACTCACCGGCGTGCAGCCCTCCACCGATGCCGACCAGCGCGCGTTCTATCAGCGAATGATCGAAAAATTCAACCACTAAAGTCCCCTATGCCGCAACACCGTTGCGGCAAAAACGCCAGAACTGGACCACTGGCGTGCTTATCTGCGTGACGCCCCCCGCCGTTTGGCCGTTCGCAGGGCGCACCCAGACTACTTTCGCGTGCGCTTTGGAGTGAGCATCGGCAGCCAAAACTACGCCGCCATCGGCAACCGTTTCCTACTACAACACCCGGAAAAGATACAGGTACAATGCTCTCGGAGCCTCACTGACGAGCAAGTGGCGGCAACCGTGGAGCGAATGCTAGCGAAGGCTCGCAGCGGGGCTCACGACGATTCATCTGCGTCTATGCCGACGAGATCGACAATTCTGATGTCATCCTCCACGACCAGCTCTATGCGCAGCTCTGCGAGGAGCTCAGGCAGGGTCGTCGCTACTGGTTCGAGGAGGAGGAAAACGCACGCATCATGCAGCAGAACGAGCAGTTCAGACAGGTATGCAGCTACGAGCAGATGATAGCACTCACCTACCTGCCACCCGAGCAGACGCCACGCGACGCCAAACCCATCGCCATCCAGCAGGTCATGAAGCGGCTCGAGGAGCTCTTCCCATCCTTCAGCATGACGAAGATGGCTGATGTGGAACTGGGAAGGAGCCTCTCTAGGATGGGCTACGAGCGCAAACGCAACAGCAAAGGGTCGGCCTTCGTGCTGCAAGAGCTATGATGCGCAGAAGTAAAACAACTTGTTTTACCTTCACTAAGTGCCTACTTAGGTCAGCTAAAGTGGCACTTTTGACAAGTAAAACAACTTGTTTTACTGTCAGTGCAGGTAGTGTAAGATAAGTCAACTACCTACACTGCATCTACCAACCTGGATATTAAGCAGTTAAATACAATAGTGTAAGATAAACCAAAAATTCAACTTTTAAAATTATGGCAGTACATATCAGACTTATCAAGAACAACATCCAGCGCCACATCAAACGCATCGTATGTGGCTTCCTCCCCGCCGGCCACCGCACTCGCAGCCACCACATCCTCTATGACTTCTGCGAAGGCGTGAAAGCCATCTGGCAGATAGGCTTCAAGCCCTAGTCTCCTTCCGCTTCTGCCAAATCTCGACGGAATTGACGATGTTTTGCCATAGGATGTAGCAGCCTGGACCTACGCTGGAGAGGGGATTCAGATAGGTATATGCCATCCAGATGGCAAAGGCGGTGTTCTTCTGCCCCAATGCCTGACCCGCCTCCTGCGTTCGTCCGAAGTAATGGCCTATGTAGCGGCCTACGGCAAACTGGATGATGCACAGCACCAGTCCCAGCAAGGCAATGGCAATGAGTAGTCCGACGGAAGCCTGGGCATGAACGATATTCTTGACTGTAGTCCCCGTTACGATCATCAGCGAGCAGGCCCAAAGGTAGAATGACAAGTCGCGGACGGCGATAATGCGCTGGTGTAGACGATGAAAGTGATGCTTCACCACATACGCCAGCAACATGGGCACCACCAGCAGTGTTACCACCTGATAGAGAATCTTCCAAAAAGCAGAGACAAACGACACATCGCTGCCTTTCTCAATCATGGGGAAGCAGACGGGTACGAGCAGCACCGTCAGGAAGTTCGACAGGAAGGTGTAGGTGGTGGTCTGCTCGAGTGAGCCTCCCAGCTTCTGCGTGACAACTGCTGCTGCGGTCGCACAAGGGGCGATGATACACATCAGCAGCGACTCCAAAAAGATGAGAGATGAGAGATGAGAAGTGAGGGGTGATGTCTGGCGAAGGAGGATGATGGCCATGACAATGGCCACGAAGAGCAAGTTGAACAATAGCACCCAGAAATGCCACCATACTGGGCACATCTTGTGAAAGTCGACCTTACAGAACGTGACGAAGAGCACCAAGAACATAAACAATGGCAGTATGGCATCCATCAACGGAGAGAAAAACTGCGCAGCGTCGTCCAACTGCGGCACGAAGGCAAAAACCAGATAGATAATCGCCCCCAGCCCCATGGCCACCGGCAGCGTCCAGTCCTTCAGTAGTCTTAAAAGTACTTGACTATAACCTCCCACTGAACAAGGATGTTTCGTTTCAGTTTTCTTCATCTGCAATCAGTCTTTGAGTGTGCAAAGTTACAAC
>JAEEGF011233489.1_pt1 | contig 19599 bp, 12 predicted proteins | sample 9134171 | NCBI WGS metagenome assembly JAEEGF01 (sample SAMN16246542, study PRJNA631951) | gut metagenome | biome: gut microbiome; feature: rumen; material: AP-attached | host: Bos | place: Iran: Karaj | collected 2018-10
CAGGACCTGAAGATTCGGCGTTCTTTTATTATCCGTTTCAGCTCTCTTTGCCAAATAGATATCATGGTTCGATTGCAAAAGGTAGAAGAACCCCGTCTGATCAATACCTAGAGTCTTCTCGAGAGCAATGGAAACCTGAGGCGTAAATCTGCGGTTCCCTTTGATAAGGTCATTCAATCGCTGAGGAATAAGTCCCGCGAGAGCTGCGATTTCCGTCTTGGTCCTTTGTTGCTTAGAAACAATATGATCAAGGATGGCACCAGCAGGCACCATCTCCATTTTCATATAGGAATCATACATCGACTTATTCATAATCATCTCATATTACTCGCCACAAAGATAGACACTATTCCTCAAATATAACCATATTTTGGTTATAAAAATAATTCTAAATCATCAAATATCAGCAAAATGAAAAATGCAATTACCAAAAATAGATTGAATACAGCGCAGCATTACACGATCCTCAGATTCCTCGAAGGATCATTCTGCAGATACACGCGGAGCCAATCCTCGAAGCCATCAGTGCCACTGTACCAGTGTTCATACTGCTCAAGGAGGTTCCCTTTCAGGCTTCGGGGAATACCACCGATGTGGCTCAGATAGTCGGGGAAGTCCAGGGCAAGACAGTCGATCAGGTATTGCTCATACTCGGCCGACTCCGAAACACGTTCCACCCAATGTTTCTCGATGCCCCAGAAAGTATTTTGAATGCCATAGTCGAAGGGGCTTTCCTTCTCCTCGTGATAATATCGGCAGGACTTGAGCAGTTCCTCACGTCGCTTGTGTTCTTCATCAAAGAAAGAATACACGTTCTCCTCTTGAGCAGGTTCCACCTCCAGTTCAACCCTCGTCTCCTCCTCCTTCACCATCGAAGGATCCTCGTAAGGCAGACCGAAATAAGCACTCAGCACCTCGATGGGGTCAAGTTCAGCCATAAGATTAACGCCACAGATGATATCCGAGGCAATAGAGTCCTTGAGACTCTTCGGCAACCCCTTCCCCGCCGTAGCAAAGATCGGTTTCGACTGCGGCCAAAACTTCTTAAACAGAGCCATGGTATATTGTGGTTGATATCCATTGACCCATGCGCACTCCAAGCGCCAGAATGCCACCGCATACTTCGGGTTATCGCGAAACGAATACGGGTTCTCGTCCTCGCCCTTATAGTAGCGGCAGAACTTCATCATTTTTTCCTTTTTCATTTGTCATCAAGCAGTTTGATTGGCACAAAGATAGCGCATTTCCCCGTCATCTCCAATTCTTTTCCCGATTTTCTTACGCTATTGAGGTGCAGAGGGAGGAAATGAGCACTGCCTTGAAGCGCCAAGTAACCAAACGGATTTTGGCCAAATGACCAAATGAAATCTGGCCAAATAGCTAAACGAATTTTGGCCATTTAACCAAATATAACATATATTCTCTTGCATTATTCAGAAATAAATGCTACCTTTGCACCCGTAAAAAGAATTATTTTATGCCAGAAACAAATTTCAAATACAGACAGAGAATTGCAGACGTTCTCTTAGAAGAAAAACTAGATGCCATGGGAGCTGTCTTAATTGAAGGGCCCAAGGCTTGTGGGAAAACCACAACCGCTGAGCAACATGCAAAAAGCATCCTATACCTGGACGATCCCGACAATATTAACCAAAATCTGCAATTGGCAGAAACCAACATCAAACGACTGCTCATTGGCGACACTCCGAGACTGATAGACGAATGGCAGATTGCTCCTCAGTTATGGGATGCAATCCGCTTCGAAATAGATCACAGAAAAGAAGATGGTCTATTCATGTTGACAGGTTCCGCCGTCCCTGCCGACGATACCGCTATCCACCACACCGGAGCAGGTCGTTTCGCTTGGCTAACAATGCGTCCGATGACGTTATGGGAAACTGGAGAGTCATCGGGAGAAGTAAGCCTTGGAAATCTCTTTTCTCATCCTGAAACAGTCGAAGGCACCAATCCCCTCTCAATGGAAGATGTAGCTTTCGCAATCTGTCGTGGAGGTTGGCCGAAATCTTTGAACAAAAAGACACCCAAAGCCGCATTACGACAAGTGACCGAGTACTACGAAGCCATAACCCGATCAGACATATCGAGGGTAGATGGTGTGGAGAGAGATGAACTTCGCGCAAAGCGTCTTTTACGTTCTTACGCACGTCTGCAAGGTGCGATGACTTCCATCCCGACCATCGTCGCAGACATGAAGGCCAATGAACAGGACAAAATAAGTGATGCAACTGTCACATCCTATATCAATGCTTTGAAGAAGATATTCGTAATTGAAGATATGCCCGCTTGGAACCCGAATCTTCGTTCAAAGACAGCGATACGAACCAGTGATACCCGCTATTTCGTCGATCCATCTATAGCCATAGCAGCATTAGGCATCGGACCAAACGACTTGTTGAACGACCTTGAGACAATGGGACTACTTTTTGAAACCCTATGTGTACGTGACTTGCGCGTTTATGCCGAAGCAAACGATGGCAATGTTTTCCATTTCCGAGATAAGAACGGGCTTGAATGCGACACCGTGGTGCATCTCAGAAATGGCAGCTATGGCTTGATTGAAATAAAACTTGGCGGAGGAACAGGCATCGAAGAAGGAGCAAGCAATCTCAAATCCCTGGCAGAGAAGATTGACACAACCAAGATGAAAGCACCATCATTCATGATGGTCTTGACAGCAGTAGGTCAGTATGCCTACAAGAGATCCGACAATGTATTGGTTGTCCCAATAGGTTGCCTTAAGGATTAACCTTGCCAATCATCAGGCAAAACGACTTGACTAATTTGAGATTGACTGACTGTCATAGACGTTCTCTTTAGCTGTTTTTCTTACGCTATTGAGGAGCAGAGGGAGGAAATGAGAAAAATAATAATGATAAAAGTAATTTTGGGGATTTTTGGGGTGGCACATTTGCTTCCGCCGTGGGTGGTACAATTAAACCGCTGCCATCACGGTACTGTTTCATGTGTCACAAGCGATACTGATTGAGAGCTATGATAATACTAGCCTTTCCATAATCAAATCGATTTGGGGCCAAGTCCCGGTTAGGATATGGCTATGCTGGTCTAATTAAAAATAAAAGTGTGACACAATCAATTTGTGCCACACCCTTTTTTAATGAAATAGATGCAATTACTTTTTTCGTTATTAATCGTACAAATTATTCAAGTCAATTGACAAACCAATCGCTTTCATTTCTCTGGCCAATTTAAACTGCCAAGCTTGATCTTTATCTAGTTCTATAAAAACCACACCGCTTAAATCACCGGGAATCTCTACGCTTTCTTCAACAAGGGCAGCCACCCGTTTTTTTCCTAAAAGAGCATACATCAAACCATGCTCAAATACCACATTCTGTCGAGCTCTAGGTTTTAATGAGGATTCCTCTATTGCCTTACCCTGATCACACCCTGTGTATAGGACAATGGCATATTTTGCCTCTTTAGCCTCTCTCAAAAGCTTTTCGATAATGGTAGCGCCTTTGCTAACTTGTTGAAAAAGGATGATTGGTTCAAGATTCATTTTGCGAATAAACAATTCGACTTCATTCCTAGCGCTACTGTCATGTCCATGGACAATAAATACTTTTTCTTTCATATTTCAAACAATTGTTTAGCAAATATATAGATAAATAAGTTTGTAGTAATTGTTAAAGGAGTTTATTCATGTCAATTGGTAAACCAATAGCCTTCATTTCCTGTGCCAATTTAAACTGCCAATCTGAATCCTCTAGCTTGACAAATAGCACACCGCTTAAATCGCTAGGTATTTCTACATCTTTTTCGACAAGAGCAACCACATGATTTCTTCCTAAAAGGGCACACATCAAACCATGCTCAAATACTACATTCTGACGAGCTCTAAGCTTAAATGAGGATTCCTCTACTGCCTTACCCTGATCACACCCCGTGTAAAGAATAATGGCATATTTTGCTTCTTTAGCCTCTCTCAAAAGTTTTTCGATAATAGTATCGCCTTTGCTAGCTTGTTGGAAAAGGATAATTGGTTCAAGATCCGTTTTGCGAATAAATAATTCGACTTCATTCCTAGCGCTACTGTCATGTCCATGGACAATAAAAACCTTTTCTTTCATATTTCAATTATCTGCTTTAAATTAATAATTTGTTTGTAATTATGGTTGAAAGATTATATTCATATCAACTGGCAAACCTGCTTCCTTCATTTCTCTTGCCAATTCCAGCTTCCACCTTTGTTTTTCATCTAGTTTAATAAAAACCACACCAGTTAAGTCATCTGGGATTTCTACATCTTCTTCAACAAGAGCGGCCACTCTATTTCGTTTAAGTGTGCCACAGACTAACCCATGCTCAAAAACAACATTCTGTCGAGCTCGAGGATTAAACTTGGGCTCCTTTTTAGCCATACCTTGATCACATGCTGTATAAAGCACAATTGCGTATTTTACGTCTTTTGTTTCTCTAATTAGCTTTTCGATAATAGTGTCACCTTTGTTAGCATGTTGAGTCGAGATAACTGGGTCAAGATCCAACTTGCGAAGAAGCAATTCAACTTCATTTGTAATAGTCTTATTATGGCCATGGGCAATAAATACCTTTTGCTTTTTTTTGTAGTTTTGTTCAAAAAAATCAATTTGATTTTTGATAGTAATTTTTTGAACACTAGGCTGCTTCTCAACTAGTTCTTTGCCGATAGTAAAGTTCGCCTTATCTGCTAATATTTGTTCTTGCAAATTGGCAAAATGTGTTATAGCAATTATAGGGAGTTTAGTTCTAAAATCTTTAGGAAGATCTGTACAATTCCGAATTGCTTTAACAACTTTATTACCTCCAGTAGTATCTCCAAGCAGATCTATATCACACAACACTAAGCCAATCTCATCTAAACTATCTTGGATTTGTTTAATGGCATAGTCTTCTATATTACCTTGCTCAAAAGTTTCCATAGCTAAAGCCATAGGCTCAAAATCTTTAGGTATTACTGAAAATTCATCATTACTTTCAAGCCAATTCTTAATTGATTCGAATTCAGAAGGATCATCTTCTATTAGCAATATCTTATTTCTCATTTTTATTAAAATTTATTATTATTTTAAAGTTATAGTTTTCGTCAAAACCAAAATCACAAGAATAATTGAATTTTTTCTCATGCATATAATTAACAAATCCTTGTAGAGAAGTTAGAGTAGTTGAACTATATTCTTCACATTTCATGCCTACAATTAATAACTTCTTTTTTTTGAATTGTTCATATCTATTTATTTTACCTTTTTTTGAATAAAACTCCTTCAAACAAGAATCTTCTATGATGATAGATTCTTTGTTAATACTAATATTTATCTTTTTTATCTCATGTACACCCCTATGACCATGTTTTGACCTTGGGCTTAACGAATTGTGAAGACATAGAGTAACAAAAGTTTGCAAGATATGTTTATTACAAAAAACCTTTTCATTCTCAATATCTTTACTAATTATGAACTCATTAAGATCACAACCATTAATAAATATCTGATTCATTAAAGTGGTATTATTATCGGCTTTCATATTATAATCGTTCCAACAATTTTTTAATAACGCTTTTAAAATAGAGATAAATGTATCATTAAAAGTATTGCCTAACGTGTTATTTATATTTACTATGTAGTCTTCATTAAGATCAAGAACATGTTTTGACCCATTAGTATTTTTTTCTATGTCAGAATATAAATAACTTATAGTTTCATTGCAAAGAAAAAGCCAAGTTTTTGATAATTTAAAAATTTCTGTTTCGTTAATGTCCTCAAATTCATCCATTTCTTTATATACAGAATTGAAAACATGAGCATTATTAGCATATATTTTTTGAAACCTATAAACGCTACTATAATTTCTCACCCACAATTCAAATGATTTTTCTTTGATCAAGGAATCTAAAACGTATTTATCAATATTATTTTTTAGTAATAATAGTAGTCTTCCATATTCCTGAACCAAAATTCTAAAGTTATTCTCATCATTGATTAATGAGTTATTACTATTGTATAAAAAAGTGATTGAAGCTACTATTTCTTTTTTCCTTCTACCTTTATTTTCTTTGATGTCTTTATTAAAAGAATCACTGGGAATTAATATTGGTAATATACCTAAGCCAAACATCTTCAAGTGTGTTTTTTCGCCCAGATTATCAGAGAGATTGTATTTAATAACTAAAGGGTGCATTATAGGCTTCTTAGGTAACATACTAAGAGTATATAGTTTTTTTGTATAATAATCATCCGACAATATACCTTGCTCAATTAAATTATCAGCTCCGAACTTTGACAAAACATAGCAATCAAATAACTTTTGGTCTTTATTTGTAGAATAATCCTTTCTCATTGTCCAAAAGGCTTCGTCAGCGCCCATAATTTTCGCAAATACCTCCATTAACTCCTTTGTGTCTGTTTCAATACCTTTTTTATTTTTCTTATTATTAATGTCCTCTAATTTTAGTTTTGCATAAGAAACATATATAAGTTTTTCCACATAATTGATATTGTCCTGATTATTTAAATAAGGTTTAAAAGATGAATAATAGTACTCATCTTTAACTTTTTCTTCAAATAGTTTCTTAATATCTATAAAATTATTATTTATAACATCATTATCCCTAAGTATTAATTCATTGTTTATTTTTGTATAGAAATTATAATACAATTTTTCATCTTTTATTATTTCTCTCGAAAAGTTTTCGAGTGTTTTGCGAATAATTGTTGTGTTATCATAAAATAACCAAACAAGAAAATTAATATACTCCCTTTCTATAAAATGATTACCATTAAATGATTTGAAAAGATCATTAGTAGATTCTTGATTTTTTAACGATAGAATAGTATTACTGATTTGCACATTATTAAAGTCTGAAATTTCTTTACCTTGTCTTATTAATTCACCTAAAAAAGTTGCTTTTGCTTCATCATCGACTATGGCATTCTTAATGAAAAACTGAACATCTTTACTAAAATCTTGAATAATATTTTGTTTGTTCAAAACTTCTTTATCGTGTTCCAGTTCTTCAAGAAGAACATCAGTTAGTTTAATTTTAGCTTGCAATTCATCTATACTATAATCAAAAATAATCTCTGGTGAATTTATATATTTATTAATTGACTTTCTTTTTTTCTTGATTGAAACTATAAGGCGATCAATCTTATTCTTTTCATGCTGCAAATTACTAACTACATTTCCTAATACCTTCCAAATTCCTATAATAACATTTTTTCTAACAAGAGCATTAGATTTAAGGAATGATAATGACTTCAAAATTGATTTAATTATTTTTAGATCATCATACGTATGTTCTTGTTTACTATTTAATATTTTGTATAATTCATCAAGTAATTTTTCATGTGCATATTTTCTAATAACAATATAAAGAGACAAAGGAGGAGATGATATTACTTTCAAAAAAGAAATCCTGTTGTCCGTTACTAACATATTAATATAATGCGACTTAACATCTGTATTAAATATTTTAAACCAAGAATTGATTTCAACAATCGATTCGGGAGTTTTAGATAAAGCCATTGAACAATTATTACAGAAAAAAGAATAAATGTTATTTAACTCGTCTGTAATACTTTCACATGTTTTTTCATAATTTTGTTTTCTTTGTGCAATTTTGGATATTATATAAAACAATTCATGAGTCATTACCAAACGTAAAAAATTACGTTTAGAAAGTTTTCCATTATTCTTTTCTATTTCTTCTTTATGAACTTTTTGAAGTTTAAATAAATTTTTATGTATTATATTGTTACAACTATCCAATACAGTTTTAGGAATTAACGAGTTTTCGTAATACTTGATTAATTTACATAATTCACAATCTTGTCCTTCCATCTTACTCGATGGATAATGTAAATTGAGATATGTATACAATCTCTGATTAACATCAAATTTTATCTCTGTGTTTTTTGAATACGTAAGTCGATTCACAATAACGATAATAGAGGAAAAATTTGCTACTTCATCGCTTCCTAATAATATCGAGAATAGATAACTTTTTGTTCTTGTATACGTTTCTCCTGTAAGCAAAGCTTGATCAACATAATGGAATCTTATAGAATTAGGAGGAAATTTTTTTAAGAAAGATAACTTATGTACAATGTTATTTCTCCAATTTTTTATATCCAAATAGACGATTAAAGCATTCCCATCGAAAATATAGTTATTGACTGCATATATTAGATCGGATTCTCTTTCAGCGCTAGGAGTTATCAAGATATTTAGTCTATTTTGATTAAAGATATCTTCCCCTTCTTTTTTTATTTCTTCGAGCCACGAATTAAATTCAATATTATTTCTTCTTACAAAAGCTTCAGTATCGACGTAAAATTTATGGTGACAATTAAGTACATCTAAATGGCCTTTTAAAATATCATCCTTTAATTCGTATAGTCTAGCAAGTTCTTTTTTATGTATTTCTTCTTTTATAACATCTACCTCAGGGAATCCCATCAAATTCTGAGAATTAATAGAAGAGTTCTCCGTATAATTCACATACTTTTCTCTCCACCAATCTTGTGGAAAAGATATATCTTGATTCAATCTCTTTAGCCAATTATCATATTTTTCTCCGTCTCGTTTAACAATGTTGGCTAATTGAACAGTATAATGTACCTCGGCTGCATTAAGATAGTTAGTACTAATAATACGCTCGGAAAGGTTTATTCCTTTTTCTTTCCAATTATGATCCTTTTCTAACTTAGACGCTGTTGCACTTATAACATCACGTACTACTATAACGCAATGATTGTATATAAAAGTACAAGGGTTAACTTTCTTTTCTTCACAAATATTTGATATACTACATGAAGTACTAATGCCTTGCTCAGTTTCCATTCCAATAAACCTATGGATATCTATTTCTCTTGTTTTTTTGCGTTCTTGTTCAAACCAATAGTTAAAAAAAGCAATAATCTTATCATTTGTGGATAAGGTTGAACCTATTGGGACAATAGAGGCGAAATAAAAGGATTCTGGTGATGTCAAAATATCACTTTTAATATCACCACTATTAACTTCCATATCAAAAATGAAGTTTTTACTATAATCATTAGAGTCTTTATCGATGTTTGCAATAACTAGAAAGACTTGTTCTTCTTTTTTTAATAAACGTTTAATCGACTTGAGTATGAGTTCAGAGTAATGTTTGTAGCCAATTAAAACTATCTTTTTCTTAACTTTGGGGGTATTTCCATTAAGTTCTCTTATCTTTCTTTCAATATTATTTGCAATTAAATAAGCAAATCTTTCCGTGAAGAATGTATTTTGAAACATCATGTCAGCTTCATAATAATTCCTCACAATTATTTTATTGCCTATGTAGGTATTCTCATGGTTTACCAAAAAACCTAATTCCCCCGGAGTGTCAGATATTATTTTACTATGTATTAAGCGATTAATGAACAATTCAAAAGGAGTTCGATTTTGCTCAGTATTGATTAAAACATCATAGGGTACAATAAATGATTTTGCCTTCTCAATTAACCTATCTTCCAATTTTATATTTATAATAGAATTATTATTCTCTTTTTTACTATTAAAAAAATTATAACAATAATATTTTGATAATTCAGAATTGATATAATCAAATTCATTTTTTTTCTCACCCCATATTATCTGAGCATGTAAATTCTGTGTAATTAGAATAATTGCCTTATTTTTGCTCCAAATATTAATATGTTTATTCTCTGTAAAAGACATAATAAGATTACAAAAGCGCTCCATAAAATCGTCTTTCACATTAATTAGTATGATTCTTTCAAATCCATTTCTTACCTTAAGCTGAAGGTATGCTAACAATTTAAATATTATATTATAGTTTTTATAGTCATAACTCTCATTCCCGAAATCCAAAACAATCTCATTTTTATCTTCTTCGCCTTTTAAAATTATGTTACCGGCTTTTTTTATCCCATTAATCTGATCTATTTTACTTTGACAATCGGAAATCGCTTTAATTAAGTCCCCAGGAAATTTTACGCAATATAAAGGTAAATCCAGATTATTAATATTATTTGGGAAATTTTCAGCCAATAATGATGTCCTTTGCACTGGAAACATTAATTGATTTATCGCTTCAGAAGGATTGACCGGGAAAACTACTTCATAATGAGTTCCATTTACAAAAAGTATTTCAGTTTCTGTACCAAGCTGTATTTCTTCGCCTTCTAATACAGTTTGAATTGATTTTTTATTCCCATTATTACAGTATGACACATTAGTTTCAACACAAAAATAACCTTTTTGTTCGGAAATAGTTTTCACAAATGTCTTTATTCCCAAATGTGCAGCATATCTTAAATCTAAACGACTAAGCTTCTTGGTGATAAATATCTGAGTATCATAGAAATTTGCTAGTGTTAAATTACAATTATCTTCTATTTCTTCACTTGCTGTAAAAGTATCAATTATTCCTTTATCGTTAAAATCAAATATACCAGCTCTTAAAAAACGGTAACTGTCTTTGTATTTTTTAAATCCAGATAAATATTGATGATACTTTTCTGATATGTTTATCTTTTTATCAAATATGCAATATAGTAATCCTCTTTTGCCTGCATGAAATATTATGTTCTGTACTAATTCAGAAATATTTGTTTTAATGATTTGAATGGAAGATCTAGTTTCATTGATACGGATGGATTTCAACCCACCATTTAATAAAGAATAAAAGAATACGCATTCGAGCCATTTGCCAAAAAAAGTATCATCTTGGTTGTCAAAAGCTTCATAAAGGAAATCAAATTCCTTATAATATTTGCTTTTAGCAAAGTCTTTTTTCATTTTTGAATAAGACTCTAATATAACTTGCTGTTCTTTAGAATCGTCTTTTTTAGTTCCAAATAAAGATTTATAACTATCTTCAGTGATATAAATTAAAGGAAGAAAATTCCTGCTAGGAACTAAAGAATATTTAATAGGACCTTTACCTTTTCCTCTTAATCTAGTAACAAAATCTTGAGCAAAATATTTATTATTTGCATCCTTTTCATAAATAAAATATAAGCTACTAAAGCCATGTTTTGGAGAAACATCATTATAAAAAACAAAAAAGTAGCTACATTTAAATATATAATTACTTTGCTTTGAAAAATCAAGTTTATCTATATCAATGCCCAAAGAAATACGTTTCTTGAATTCCTCTTGAAGGAGGATAAATGGCACCAATTCTGCAAAATCCTCAGTATCATCTGTCTTTTTATATATAAGACTAAAGGCTGTATCCTTTGTTAGGCTTTCAAGGTCAGATTCCTTAATAATTGTGTCATCAAGTTTATAAACATCTATAGCTTTTACTATGTTCTTTTCGAGACTAATTGCAGCAATCTCAATTATTTTATTAAACGCATTGGTTTTTGATTCTAGGGTACCATCAATTAAAATACTGCGAATAAACTGATAAATGTTTACCCAATTTTCCTTACTTAGGGAAGTTACTGATATAACGATTCGGTCCATATTATTGTGTTTTATGAAGTGGAAGACTTGATGAAATGAAGATAGTAAATGGTGAAAGAAGATTCAACCAATTAGTTATTCATGTTTATTTTTGAAAATATTCTCAATTCGATTAAGGTTAATATCTTTTAATGAACGGATATCAATTTGAACATTTCCAAATAATCTTACATCAGACAAAGAAAAATCGAAATAATCTATGATGTAGTGAAGTATCCGTTCAGGGCGTCTATCGAGACGAGTATAACCAGCACCTATTAAAGGCATATGAATTGTTCTGTCATCTTTAATCGTTCCAAGATGATAAAAGAGACCATTAAGAACGATCGAAAGATCCTTTCGAGTAAGATTAGGAATATTATTTTCATCAAATTCGGTAGTTACTACAAAAACATAATGGTTACTATCAACAAATATATCTGCACAAGTGCCAAGAGGGTATTTGATGTTTTTCCCATTATTTCGCCCAATTATCTCTTCTCCAGTTACTTTTTGAAGATTAAGGCTATCAATTATTTGTTTATCGAGATCTATTACCCTATATTTAAAATATTTATTTATAAACTGTCCTGGGACTGAGTTTTGATTTATGATATTATTACCAACATGTGTGTCAAAAAAATTATTGATAGGAATAACAATAATCCCTTCTTGGTTAAATAGATCCCCTTCTTGAATTTTTAACTTAAAAAAAGACGAAATAGGGACTGTAATCTCTTTTTTCCTATATATTTGTATGTGAGCATAATATACACATCCCCCCAATATTACAAAGATTAAAAACCATGTCAAGAATGGATGATTTACCCATTGGATACTAAAGAAAAAAGAAATCATAGTAAGCACAGATGCACAGGCACCTATTGCTACAAAGAAATGGTTAAAGAAGGATTTCATAATATCGACTGGTTTTTATCTTAATGATGATGTTTTTATGGGAGTATAAGCTACCTAGAAGAGAACATATATAGCTACGCTAGAGATAGCCACACTTGAAGAGCAACCATCTCTATTATCCGCCTGTAAACCGAGGCAAATATATAAATTATCATCGAATTTGCAAAATAATAACTACAAAAATTGCATAAATTATGTAATTTTTGTGAACAAATACAAAAAATGCCACTTTTCTTCAGGAAAAATGACAATAAACTGCAGTAAAAAGAAGAATTGACTAACTATATCCAAAAAAGCCATCATTGCTAATGCATTCAAAAAGCTAGGCTTTTTAAACAAGTAACTATTTACGCACAGAACAAATAGCAGCAAAGTAAACTTGGCTAAATGCAACAATGGCATCAGTTCGAGAAAAACAAGATAAACGGACCAATAAATATTTTCCCATTTCTTGTTCTGACACAATCGGAACTGCTGAAATCTTTCTGATTATAATACCTGGCGATTCCAACTGAGATGACACCATGGGAAAGGAGTGAATGGGAAGACAAATTATAAGGGGACTTGTGCCCTATCGGGAATGCAGGTTCAATGAACTGACGGAAGATGATTTAGGGGCCGCTAGCATTAATGAACTATTACCAGTCAGACAAAAAAAATCCCCCTATACAGGGGGAGCAATCTATTTATTCAATCACCAATCGGGAAGAAGTGGGCTCATCGTATATGAAGAAAGGGACGGGTTTGAGCTTGGTTTCCCAAATTCGGTTCTTTTCGTCGAGTTGGATGGGGTCACTGATGCCAAAGTACTTTTTCTCGAGCTTTGCTTTAAGTGCATCCGACAACTTGTTGTATTCTTCGCTACCCTCTTTGGCATTGACATAAACTTTCTCGATGATGTCAATCCAATCGATGCTGAGGAAAATCTTTTGGCCGGGAGTGCCATATGCGTCTGGTTGGGCCTTTGCCACACCCTTCTTCTTATCCTTTAGGACATAGAATCTCGTTTCGTTCTCGTGCTGGAAAGCATCTCTCTTCATCAGAAGAAGGTTCAAATAATTGGCGAAGAACGAGCTGGCAGACTTCGTTGCGATGAATCTCTGGTAGTTGGTGTTATCCTTATCAGCAACCTGCTTGCGATGCAAATTTTTGATGATGTATTCAGTGCGGTACAAAACGACACCCTCATAAATCTTGTCATTCTCTTCCAAAGACTTCAACAATTGCATACGCAACTTTTGCTTGTTAATTTGGAACTCCACGCAGTACGCACCCGATCCTGTTTTCCCATATGTATACAGCACCCAAGCCGCCTCATTGTTTCGTTTGGTCGTCATGCAATTTGCAAAGAGCAAGGGGCAGTACTCGGTCTCATCAACACCCAGATTGCTATAATCTGCCGTATAGAAACGACTTTCGTATTTATCCTGCCAACGACTCGGTTCAGAAAACTGGATGGTGCCCCCATTGATGCTCTTCAAGGCAGAATCCAGATCCAGGTACTTGTAGAAGTAGCTTGATGAAGGCAAACGCCCCACTGTATAATAGCACTTATAATTATTCAGACTTCTGAACTCCTTCTGGAAAACTCCAGAAGGTCGATACTCAGTAATCTCTCTAAATTCAGATAGCTTACTACTATTATTCTTATTCGTCATAATCATTCAATTATAAATATGTTCAAACACTAATCTTGAATCACAAGATTTAACTACAATTATTTCTTGACAACATTTAATTCATCCAGCAAACGCTGGGTGTTCCCCACATAGCTGTTCCATATTTGAGGATATTTTTTGGCCAATTCCTTGTAGATACCCAATGCCTCAATTGCTGCGGCTTTCGCTTCATCCTTTCGCTTCTCATCCATTTGCAGCAATATTGCATAGTTATATAGCGTATCGGCTATATCTACAATATAGGTTTCACGATTGGTCTTGGCTAATTCGCGACGGATTATCAGTGCCTCTTGATATTCCTGCTCAGCTTCCTGATAACGAGTGAGTTCCTTATGTAGTACTGCCAGATTATTGAGTGTATTGGCCACTTCACGGATGTAGGCTTCTCGATTTTTCGAGGCAAGTTCGCGATAGTATGTCAATGCCTCACGAAAATCCATCTCTGCTTCCTTATAACGCTTAAGGCTATCATGCAAGATTGCTAAATTATTAAGGGATTGTGCGACTTTCCCAATATACGCATCTCGGTTGGTCATGGCTAGTTCGCGACGGATTTCAAGTGCCTCTTTTTGTTCCCTCTCAGCTTCATCATAACACATGAGGTCTCGATGAAGAATCCCCAAATTATTGAGAGTCCCAGCCACATCTGCAATGTAGGCACATCGATTGGAAACGGCTAATTCGCGACGGATCTCAAGTGCCTCATGGTATTCCTGCTCAGCTTCATCAAAACGGTTGAGAACTCTATACAGTTCTCCCAAATTATTGAGAGCCATAGCCACATCACCAATGTAGACATCGCAATTGGTCTCGGCTAGTTCACGATAGTATTTTAGAGCTTCATGGAATTCCTGCTCAGCTCTCTCATAGTTTGTTAGATCATTATGCAGAAGCGCCAAATTATTGAGGATAGTTGCCAAGCCATGAATGTGGGCAATACGATTGGTCTCGGCAAGTCCTCGATAGATTTCAAGTGCCTCCTGGTATTCCTGTTCCGCTTCCTCAAAACGAATGAGAACTTTATGTAGGTTGCCCATATTATTAAGGAGCATCGCCAAATCCTCGATATTTTCATCTCGATTCGTCTTGGTTAGTCTACGACGGATTTCCAACGCCTCTTGGTACTCCTGCTCCGCTTCCTTGTAGCGCATGAGGTCAGCATGCAAGTTCGCCATGTTATTGAGGGCAGTGGCAACATTTGCATTGTTTTTCCGTTTACGGTATTCTTCTAAAGTCTTAAAATGGTAATCCTCTACCAGATGATAAAGTCTCTGATTATAGAGATAGACACCGAAATTACCTTGAAGATAAGTGAAATCATGGTCCTTGAGATGATTGATGGCTAGATGGAGAGCTTTACGGGAATAGTAGATGAATTTGTCACGCCAACCGATGGTGCCATCGTCCTTGGTATTTTTGATAATGTCCAGAGAGGTTTCAAGTTCATAATATACACCCTTGTCTTTAATCTCGCCAATGTATCCACGCATCTTTTCAAATCCCTCGACTAGAATTGCAATTTCTTTCGGAGAAGAATCCTCAGTCTTCTCGCCATTACGCTTAGCTGCGAAGGCAAAAAGCTCACTTTCGAAAACATTGGGATCGGCTGGGACTACATCCAGATCGATTCTAATAGTCTTCGTTTTTTGCTGCAAAAGATGGTCGAGTTCAGCAGGGGTCAAGATGGCATAGAGGACCTTTATAGGTCGTATCTTCTCTTGGACCAAAAAGAAGATACAGCCTTTATCTATCCTATAACCCTCGATATATTCACGGTCGATTCTATAACTATCTTTGGTGCTATTGGTACCTTTCACCTGCACAGGGAGGGTTGCATAGTAATTTCCAATCTTATGATTATAGTTTTTATATAAATAGATACTTCCGTCATAAATTGGAGTCTTATCATTCTTGCTTAATAATGGCTCCAATTTAGGGCATTCATCAATGTACTCTTCCACCGCGCGGACTGCTGCTCTTTCGATCTTGTTGTTATTCGCCATCTCAAAAAGTATTAGAATTAGAACAAGTATACGGGCACAAAGATAGCGCATTTCTTCGTCATCTCCAAATCTTTTCCCGATTTTCTTTCGCTATTGAGGTGCAGAGGGAGGGAATGAGAAAAATAATAATGATAAAAGTAATTTTGGGGATTTTGGGGGTGGTACATTTGTTTCCGTTGTGGGTGGGACATTCGCAGGAAATGGAAGGTTGAAATTTCAAAAAATCGAGTTGGAGTGAGAAAATGGATTCATAAACAAATATTCTGAGATTCTCTGGTCATTCTAAAAAGAAAAAACGTATTTTTGCAGCACAAATTTGTGTCATGACACAGAAATATAAAGTAAAATATGGTTTTTGAACGCAAATCCTACCTCGAACAACTTCATAGAGCAGACGGAAATGGCATGATAAAAGTCATTACCGGAATTCGTCGTTGTGGTAAATCATACCTTTTATTCAATCTATTCTACAATGATCTCTTGGGGCAAGGCATCAATGAGGATCACATCATTAAAGTAAATCTTGAAGATCGAAGAAACAAGAAGCTGCGTGACCCGGATGCACTGCTCCAGCACATAGACGGTCTGATGAAAGATGCAGGCAAGTACTACATCTTGCTCGATGAAGTTCAATTGGTCAAGGAGTTCGAGGATGTATTGAACTCCTACCTTGGCATATCAAATGCCGAGGTGTATGTCACCGGATCGAATGCGAAATTCCTGTCGAAGGACGTAATTACAGAATTCCGTGGTCGTGGGTGGGAAATAAGGATTCACCCCCTGAGTTTTTCGGAATACTACGAAGCAGTAGGTGGAGAGTTGGCTGTGGCGCTCGACTTGTATTATAAGTATGGTGGATTACCGGCGGTGGCTCAATTTGACAGGCCAGAAGACAAACAGAATTATCTGAAGGAAATCTATGAAACTGTTTATTTGAAGGATGTCCTGGAGCGCAATCATTTGAAGAATGCGGATGGAATGAGGGAGCTGGTGAGAATCCTTGCCTCTGGTATCGGTGCAAGTACCAATGCTCGTCGAATCTCCAACACCTTCAAGTCGGCTGCAGGTCTTGAAATCACTCCCGCAACCATTGCAAAATATATTGAATGCCTGCAGGATGCTTTCTTTATTGGCGAGGCTTTACGCTATGATATCAAGGGGAGGAAGTACATTGGTTCGGAAACAAAGTACTATTTCGAAGATTTGGGTATTAGAAATGCGATTGTCGACTTCCGACAGATAGAACCGACTCACACAATGGAGAACGTCATTTACAACGAATTATGCCGAAATGGATTCTCGGTCGATGTCGGGTTGGTCGAAAGTTATCGACGCGATCAAAATAATGTTCTTCAGCGGAGGAATCTGGAGGTGGACTTCGTCGTAAATCGTCATGACGAACGTCTCTATATTCAGTCGGCATATGCCCTGCCATCTAAAGAAAAGGTGGATCAGGAGCAGGATTCATTACTTCATATTGCTGATGGGTTCCGAAAAATAATCATTGCTGGAGATAGGTTCCTCTCTGGCTATAACGAAGAAGGCATATTGATGGTAAGCCTTTACGATTTCCTTCTTGGGAAAATAGACTTGTGGAAATAACCATCAATCTTTAGTCACACAATCCTCAGCTGCCTCGAAGAATCATTCTTCAGATACTCGCGGAGCCAATTCTCAAAGCCATCAGTGCCCTCGTACCAATGGCAGTATTGCTCCAGGAGGAGGCCCTTCAGGCTGCGGGGAATGCCGCCGAAGTGGCTCAGGGAGTCGGGGAAGTCCAGAGCAAGGCAGTTAATCAGATATTGTTCATACTCCGCATCCTCCGCCACACGTTCCACCCAGTGTTTCTCGATGCCCCAGAAAGTATTTTGAATGCCATAGTCGAAGGGGCTTTCCTTCTCCTCGTGGTAATATCGGCAAAACTTGAGCAGTTCCTTGCGACGCCTGTATTCTTCATCAAAGAAAGAATCCTCGTCCTCTTCTTGAACAGGTTCCACTTCCGGTTCCTCCTTGGTCTCCTCCTCCTTCACCATCGAAGGATCCTCATAGGGCAGTCCGAAATAAGCGCTCAGCACCTCGATGGGGTTAAGCTCAGCCATAAGATTAACGCCGCAGATGATATCCGAGGCAATAGAATCCTTGAGGCTCTTCGGCAGGTCCTTCCCCGCCGCTTCGACAATCGGCTTCGACCTCGGCCAAAACTTCTTGAACTGAGCCATGGTATATTGTGGATGATATCCATCGACCCACGCACGCTCCAGACGCCAGAATGCCACCGCATACTTCGGTTTATCGCGAAACGAATACGGGTTCTCATCCTCGCCCTTATAGTAGCGGCAGAACTTCATCATTTCTTCCCTTTTCATATTGGTCAAAAAACATCCCCTGGGTAGGGGATGTTGGATGGGGATGATTACTTTTCTGGTAGTGGGCGCTTTTTTATTTCTTTTGACTTATTTTTTTCGATCATTTTTCCAATCTTGTCTAACATCGAGCGGTTCCAATATGCCTTGATGTTCTTGAACTGTTCCCAGCATAGTGCCTTGCGGTAGATCCCTACGCTGCCTAATGGGACTTGGAGGGTGCAATTTTCGATATTTTCGAACTCCTGGAAACTCTGAGCTTCGGCAAAGGGTGGGGTGTCGGTTTCTACACGTAAAGTTTTCAAATTGCTCTGCGTGAAGACAAAGTCGTGGATGAAGCAGATGCTGGCGGGTAGAGTCACGGAGGTCAATTCATGACTATAGCCAAATGCTTGATTGCCAATTTCAGTAACCACGTATTTCTTCCTCTGGTATGTGATGGTGCTGGGGATTTTGACTGCACCCTTGTACCCCTCCTCGGGATGTTCGCAGACGATTGCTATTGATTCTTCGGGGAACAATCCATAGTTGATTCCGTTGATCAAATGGGAATCATTATCATCAAAAATGAAATGACAAGGATAGGTATATTTGGTCTCAACGAATTTCAATTTGTTGCTCAACGTTGTGCCGCTGATCTCAAACATGGCTTTATCCTGGGCTCCGGCACGGTAGATGAACTGTCGGGATGATGTCTTGTTCCTGCCTCCCACTACTACGACGCCCACCGTTATGGTGTCGCCGTCATTGAACTTGTTGAGGTGCTGGTTGAGGTCGATGGTCGCAGATTTGTTCACAATGATGTTTTGACTCGTAACGACTGCTCCAGAGCTGTTCTTCACCCTGAGACGGGCGACGAAGACTCCTTTGTTCTTTAGTTGGATTGCTCTGATAATTTCCATAATAGTTTAGTTTTAAGGGTTATTAATAGGTGTTGTTGATGATTCCGGTGCAAAGATAAGGTGTTTTGATGAATTATGCAAGTTTTATTAGGATTTTTTATGTGGAAGTTATTTTTGCACCCAAAGATTGGGAGCTTTTCTCTTTATTGGTGTTGGCACATCTTAGATGTGCGAATAGTTTTAGTGCCAGTCAGCTAGGAGAACTCGTTCTCATAGAAGACCGGCACTAAGGCTATGCATCAGGGACGCAGTCCCCAACACCAATGAAGCT
>JAEEGF011808042.1_pt1 | contig 19594 bp, 14 predicted proteins | sample 9134171 | NCBI WGS metagenome assembly JAEEGF01 (sample SAMN16246542, study PRJNA631951) | gut metagenome | biome: gut microbiome; feature: rumen; material: AP-attached | host: Bos | place: Iran: Karaj | collected 2018-10
AAATTCGATACGCTGTACCAGTTAATGATTGAGGATAACCCTGATAAAGATTTCATCGAAAGAATAACTTCTTAGGAGGTGCTGTTCCCACCTCCTAAGAAGTCATGGCATATGACTGAGTAGTTACTTGAGCCGGGATAATCCGTTAATAATTCTTAAATAACAAGAAAATTGAAAGAAATATAGACTTTTTTGCGTCAAATATATAGGTCGCGTGTTGGAAGATTCAAAAATTGTTGCTAAATTTGCAATGTGAAAAACTATCGGCATTTTGCAAGCAGGATGCCGGATGTCTGACAATAAGATGACAAACACGTTTTAATCACATCGTTTAAATGAATAGTGTGAAATAGATATCAATCAGCATATAATTTTTTGTATTTTGGTATATAAGGATTTCAATAGGTAGTTTTTTTATATTAAGGTAAAGCCCCGGCAACAGTAGTGATACTATGTGCCGGGGCATTTTGTTGGAGAGACGGGTGACTTATTTCTCTGGAATGTTCTTCAATATCTCGATCAGATGGTCCCATACCATTTGCACTGTAGGAATCAGAAGACGCTCATCGGGGGTGTGGACTCCGCGAAGCGTCGGACCGAATGATACCATGTCCATGTTGGGATAGCGCTCGGAGAAAAGACCGCATTCCAAACCTGCATGGATGCCAAGAACCTTAGGCGCTTTGCCGAAAAGTTGATGATAGGTATCCACCACAATCTTCGTCAACTTGCTGTTGGGATTCATCTTCCAGGCGGGATAACCATCGCTCTGCTCCACCTCGGCACCTGCAAGTTGGAACTGGGCCTTCACCGTGTTGGCCATGTTGCGGAGATTGCTCATCACGTTGGAACGCTGACTGGCTACAACGGCGACTTCGTCTGAGGATGACTGCACGCTGGCTACATTGCTGCTCGTTTCCACAAGCCAGGCAATCTCCTCGTCCTGACACATCGAAAGAATGCCGTTGTCCAAGGCCTGAAGCGAACGGATGAGTTGGGTGGAGACGGACTTGGGAAGCACTTCCTCGGCTTCGGCACTCTCCATGGCAAATTCCATCGCGGTGTCGGTCACATGGAATTCTTCCTCTACCTCACTGATGAAGATGTTCCAGGCGGCTTTCACTTCCTCCTTCTTGTCCGACGGGACACTGAAAATGGCGACACCGTCGCGGGGAATGGCATTGTGCATCTTCCCGGAATTCCATTGGGCAAGGCGAACTCCGTATTTCTCGTCCATCATGTAGAGGAAACGGGCAAGCAACTTGATGGCGTTGGCGCGCTTCTTGTTGATGTCGTCGCCGGAGTGACCTCCATAGAGACCTTTGAGGGAGGCTTTGAGGAAGAACTGGTCGGCGGGGGCTGCCTCACGGGTGAAGCGGAAATGGGCATGGGTGGTGATGCCGCCGGCACATGACACGAATATCTGACCCTCATCCTCGGAGTCAAGGTTGATGAGCATGTCTCCGCTCATAAAACCGGCTTCCAGACCGAAGGCTCCGGTAAGGCCTGTCTCCTCATCCACAGTGAACAGACATTCAATGGGACCATGGCAGATATCATCGCTGGCAAGAATGGCAAGTTCAATGGCAACGCCAATGCCGTCGTCGGCTCCTAAGGTCGTTCCTTTGGCTTTCAGCCACTCGCCGTCGATGCAGGTCTCTATCGGGTCGTTCATGAAGTCTATCTCGCGGTCAACCAACTTGTCGCAAACCATGTCCATGTGACTTTGAAGCACAACGGTGGCGCGGTTCTCATACCCGGGAGTGGCGGGCTTGCTGATGAGAACATTGCCTGTGGCATCCACCTTCGTTGGAAGACCATGGTCCTTGCCGAATGAGGTAAGGTAGGCTATCATCTTCTCCTCGTGCTTGGAGGGACGGGGGATGGTGTTGATCTTGGCAAATTGGTCAAATACACGCTGGGGGGTCAGTTCCGTCTTTTTCATGTTGTTCTTTTTTAATGATTATTCTGATATGCGTTAAATTTCCACACTTTTTTTTGAGAATATGCCCGAATTGTATTAACTTTGCCGCGTAAAGTCCGCAACAGTGGGCAAATGGCTCATTTGTGAGGGCAAAGATAGGAAAAATGATTGAAACTCTCCTCATTAGCGTGTTAATAATTGCTATCGCTGCATTTTTGCTGGGTGTGAAGGTGATTTTTCGAAAAAACGGATCTTTCTCATCCATGCATATACATGACAGCGAGGCAATGAGAGAAAGGGGCATCCACTGCGTCATCGACCAGGACAGGGAGCAAAGAAGCAAAAAACAGGCGGTGAGAGAGAAATCAGAATAATGTCAATTGTCTCAAATATGGATTTCGATTGGAAAAGACTGCAGGGATATATTGTACCGGGACTCGTCATCCTGTTTATCATCCTGTTCGCCTATTATGTCTTGCTGTGACATAGAAAATAATTCTGATACTTAATGTGTGAAGGCTGGCAGGGCCGGCCTGCGAATTCGTATGGCATTTTCAACAAATCAATTATATTCAATGAACAAAAAAAACTTTTTACGCACACTGTCTGTGGCTGCCATTGCAGCACTGACAATGAGTGCATGCAACAACGCCGGCAAAATGGATGAAAAACCTGCTGCCGCACCGACCGCTGCTCCAAGCAGCCTCAAAATCGCATTTATTGAGGTCGACTCCATCATGACCCAGTATAACTTCTGCAAGGATTATTCCAAAATCTTGGAGAAGAGGGGAAACAATATCCAGAGCGCCCTCGCTTCACAGGAGAAAAACCTGGAGGCTGCCATCAAGAATTTCCAAAACAAGGCTCAGAACAACGGTTTCAAAAGCCAAAGTGAATATGAGGGTCAGCAGGCCGCCATTCAGCGCCAGCAGGAGCAATATGTGGCTACACGCGACAGACTCGCTGCCGAACTGCAGAGTGAGACCGACAAATTCAATGCCGCACTGCACGACAGCATAGATCACTTCATCGCAAAATACAATAAGGATAAGAAATACTCCATGATCCTCACCAAGCAGGGTGACAATATCCTCTATGGAGACAAATCTCTCGACATCACCAACGAGGTGGTGGCAGGACTCAACAAGGCTTACAAGTCTAAGCCTACCGAGAGCACCAAGAAATAACCATTATCTGACAATCACTGATGAAGAGACGTCACATTGTGGCGTCTCTTCTCACTTACATCACCACGATCGCCATGACCCGAAAACAACGATACCAGTTCCTGCTCGACTATTTCAAAGAGCAAATGCCGGAGGTCACGACAGAACTGCATTATGCCTCTCCTTTCCAACTGCTGGTGGCGACTGTCCTCAGCGCGCAGTGTACCGACAAACGCATCAATGAGGTGACACCGGCTCTCTTCGACAGATTTCCGGATGCCCAGACTATGGCGATGGCTGATGAGGGGGAAATCTTGCAACTCATCAGCAGTGTGTCTTATCCCAATTCCAAGGCCAGGCATCTCCTGGCGATGGCACAGATGCTCATGACGGATTTCGGAGGAGTAGTTCCTTCCGATCCCAAACTGCTCGTCAGCCTCCCTGGGGTGGGGCGAAAGACGGCGAATGTCGTACAGGCAGTGGCGTTTGGCAAATCCACCATGGCGGTCGACACGCATGTGTTCAGGGTAAGCCGGAGAATGGGACTGGTGAGAAAAACCGACGACACACCGCTCAAAGTGGAGATGGAACTGATGCGCAACATCCCTGCTGATGATGTGCCCCGTGCCCACCATTGGCTGCTCCTGCATGGCAGGTATGTCTGCACAAGCCGTGCACCACATTGCGACAAATGCGATTTCACCGCATTCTGCCCCAAACTCATGGATGGAGACAAATTGAGTAAATAATCTCCTCCCTATATTATCAATCCTATCAATCCTATCAATCCTATCAATCCTATCAATCCTATCTATAGCATCTATCCTCTCTATAGCATCTATCCTATCTATAGCCTCTATCCTTTCTATAGCATCTATCCATCCTATATCCCCTCAACAATGAACACCCATCTCATACTGCATTTCCTCAGTGATATAGCCGCAAACAACAACCGCCCCTGGTTCCAGGCTCACCGTGATGAATATATGGCGGCAAAAACTGACTTTGAGACAGGAATCTCAAAGGCTATCGGGAGAATTGCTGAATTCGACCCTTCTGTGGCGCATCTCTCTATTTCTGATGTGACCTATAGGTTCTACCGCGACACAAGGTTCTCACCCGACAAGTCTCCTTATAAACGACATCTGGGAGCATACATCGCTGCACACGGCAAAAAAGCATTCCATGGAGGATACTACCTGCATCTTCAGCCGGGAGAGTGCATGCTCGCATGCGGATGCTACTACCTGCCAACAAATATTCTTTCGGCATGTAGAAATGAAATCATGGCCAATACGGAGGAATGGCTGAGATGTGTCCGGCAACCTGATTTCCTCCGTTACTTCGGCGAACCGGGAAACAGAGGAAATAGTGGCTTCGGACAGGAACACCTCAAAACCTGTCCCGCAGGTTTCCCGCGTGACTTTGAGCATCTGGAGTATCTGCGCATGAAAGACTATTGCTGCTGGGTCAATGTCCCCGACGATTACTTCGAGGGGGACAGTTGGCTCGACGGCATGTGCGAGGTCTTCATGGCGGCTAAGCCGATGATGGATTTCGTCAATGCGGTTATTGACGATTACGAGTAGGACAAGGTGTTCTGATTACAACAATCTGAAACTGCGCTTGATCTTATCGACATAGGCATCGATGACGGCAACGGCGGTGATGTTCACCACGTCGCGTACACTGCTGCCATAGTCGGCAAAGTGAATGGCTTTGTTCAAACCCATCTGAATCGGACCGATAATCTCAATGTCGGGCTCCAGCGCTTGAAGCATCTTGTAGGAGGAGCGGGCACTGGTCAGGTTGGGGAAGATGAGCGTGTTCACATCCATGCCCTTCAGACGGTTGAAGGGGTAAAGGCTGTCGCGCAACTCACGGTCAAGGGCTGTGCTGATCTGCATTTCACCGTCTATCGGAAGGTCGGGCAACTGCTCGTGAATCTTTGCCACGGCATTGCGCACTTTCTTGCTGCCATCCGACTGGTCGCTGCCGAAATTGGAGTGGCTGATGAGGGCGATGCGGGGATGCTCGTTGAAGAACTTCACGGCGGTGGCGGCGAGTTTGGCGATGTCGATGAGGTCGTCGGTGCCGGGGTCATTGTTGATGAGGGTGTCTGCCACAAACAGAAGACCGCGCTGGGAGTTGATGATGTGCATCGTGCCGAAATTCTTGTACTCCGGGCGCACGCCGATGATTTCCTTCACCACCTTCAGCGTGTTGGAGTATTTCGTATACAGACCTGTGATGAAGGCGTCGGCATCACCGGTTTCCACCATCATCATACCGAAATAGTTGCGCTCAAACATCTTGTCGTTGGCTTCCTCAAAAGTGTAACCGTCTCGTTGACGCTTCTCGGTGAGGATGCGGGCGTAACGCTCGCGGCGCTCTGCCTCCCGGTCGTGGCGGAGGTTCACAATCTCTATGCCGTCAAGACTGAGTTCGAGTTGGGCTGCCAGTTTCTCAATGCGCTCGTCGTTGCCCAGAAGGATGGGTTGACAGATGCCCTCTGCCTTGGCTTGAACTGCGGCCTTGAGCATGGTGGGGTGGATGCCTTCTGCAAACACCACTCGCTGGGGATGGGCACGGGCGGTGTCATAGAGTTTGCGGGTCACCTTGGTCTGAAGACCGAGCATCTGGCGAAGACCGTTCTTGTATTCTTCCCAGTCGGTGATGGTGCGCCTGGCGACGCCGCTGTCGATGGCGGCCTTGGCTACAGCAGCCGACACCTCCGTGATGAGGCGTGGGTCAACAGGTTTGGGGATGAAATAGGAGGGACCGAAGGTCAGGTTGTTCACCTTATAGATATCATTCACTACGTCGGGCACGGGTTGCTTCGCAAGTTCGGCGATGGCAAGCACGGCGGCCATCTTCATCTCTTCGTTGATGGCTCGGGCATGCACATCGAGGGCCCCACGGAAAATATAGGGGAATCCGATGACGTTGTTGATCTGGTTGGGATAGTCGGAGCGACCGGTGGCCATCAGCACGTCGGGACGGGAGTCCATCGCATCTTCATAGGAAATCTCAGGCACGGGATTGGCAAGGGCAAAGACGATGGGGTCTTTGGCCATCGAGCGTACCATGTCTTTCGTCAGCACGTTACCCTTGGAGAGTCCCACAAAGACATCGGCTCCGCGAACCGCTTCCTCAAGGGTGTGGACATCAGTGCGGTCGGTGGCGAAGAAGCGTTTCTGCTCGTTCAGGTTCTCACGGTCACTGGTGATCACTCCTTTGGAGTCAAGCATCAGGATGTTCTCCTTCCTGGCACCGAGGGCCATGTAGAGTTTGGTGCAGGAGATGGCTGCGGCGCCGGCGCCGTTCACCACGATTTTCACTGCTGCGATGTCCTTGCCGTTCACCTCAAGGGCATTTTTTAAGCCGGCTGCTGAGATGATGGCGGTGCCGTGTTGGTCATCATGCATCACGGGAATGTCAAGGGTTCGCTTCAGGCGCTCCTCAATGTAAAAGCATTCGGGGGCCTTGATGTCCTCCAAGTTGATGCCGCCAAAGGTGGGGGCTATCTTCTCCACGGCTTCACAGAACTTCTCTGGGTCTTTCTCGGCTACCTCAATGTCAAACACGTCGATGCCGCCATAGATCTTGAAAAGCAGTCCCTTGCCTTCCATCACGGGCTTGCCGCTGAGGGCTCCGATGTCGCCCAGACCGAGAACCGCAGTGCCATTGCTGATCACTGCCACTAAGTTGCCCTTGTCAGTGTAGCGGTAGGCATCGTCGGGATGCTCCTGTATCTCCAGACAGGGAAAGGCGACGCCGGGGGAATAGGCGAGACTAAGATCGGTTTGGGTACGGTAGGGCTTGGTGGGTTTTACCTCGATTTTGCCGGGACGGCCGCTGTGATGATATTCAAGTGCGGCTTCTTTTGTGATTTTGACCATATAAAATGCTTTTTTCCTGAATAAGTTGATGTTTCCTGTTGTGATGATTCCTATGATAAGGAGTTGCAATGATTCCTATGACAAGGAGTTGTAATGATCCCTATGACAAGGAATGTTTTCATACTGTCACTCCAATTGTCTTTTTTGCGGACAAATTGTAAGAATATGGGGCGCTTAACTTCAAAACAGTTGCAAAAGTACTTCTTTTTTTCCCATTTGATGACATTTCGCGCTCTTTTTTGCTTTTTTTATCACAAATCCGCCGAGAGTTCCTCTCCCGGCGGATAATCATCTATCTAATATTAATATCCCTCTATCTATTCTATAGCATCTATTTCTCCTATAGCATCTATCCTTTCTATAGCATCTATCCTTTCTATAGCATCTATCCTCTCTATAGCATCTATTCCTATCATACGCCCCTTCACCGCATCACCCTTTTCTTTCCATCGATGATATACACTCCTTTATGAGTGATAGTTTCCACCTCTTGCCCGCTGAGTGTGAAAATGCCCTTTGAGGCTTGCTGTGAGTTGGATGTGATGGCTTTCATTCCGGTGGGATCCTCATACTCCATACTGCTGAGTTGGGCACCGACTTTGTCAGGCGTGACATGAATGGTAAACCAGAAACGGGCAAAGACCTGCTTGCCGTTGGCATCTCGGTAGCATATTGCCTGACCGATTTTGTAGGTGTCGTTCTCTTTCAGACGACCAGGGTATTGCCCGATGGTGAAGGTCATTGATGAGGGGACGAACTCACTGTATACGTAGCCTTCGCCGTAACTGCATACGGCTCCCTTGGCGTTGAACCAATGACCGTAACCGTTGGCCGTCGAGGCGCGGTTGACAATGTTGCCAGTAGTGGGATTGAGGGGATAAAACATCATCTTGCCTTTTCCGGGACCTGCCGAACCCCATCCCTGCATCTTTCCTCCAAAAGTGGACGGGTCGGTCTGGAAAGCGGTGCCCAGTTGAGCGAGTGCCTTCCCTGAGACATTGAAGGTGGTGCCGCTGTGGTTGACCGCATCCGTCGGGAAATATATGTCATAGTTGAAGGTGATGTCGGATATTTGGCGGCCGTCAATGACGGAATTCACATACACGGTGGCGCGGCTGTCAATATCGGTGCCTTCCAGACTGAATCGGTAGGGCCAGTGCTCGTCGTTCAGCATGTTCTCGTCCCATTTGTGCTGATTGTATCGCTTGGGGGCGGGAACTACGATGAGCCACAGACGGTCAACTCCTTCTGGAACAGTCATACCTACATCTTCTGTCACCTCTTGGCCGGTCTGGCAATACAGCGCGTCCTGCTGGATATATTGCCGGGTGCCGTCCTTCATCAGTGCTACATAACCCAAGCGGAAGGCGCGCTGGCTGGGGATGGTGTTGCGGATATAAGTCGTGCGGGTGGTCTTTGACCAGCCTGTATCGCCGTTCATCAATTCAGCGGGGTCGCCCTCTGCCAGGTTGGCACCTGTCGGCAGAGCGGTGAAGTGGGTGATTATCTCGGTGCCTGCTTCTGGCACCTGAAGCGGGATGATGTTGAAACCTGTGCTCTGAGGGGTGCTCGCCAAGGCTACTTGATAGGTGTTGTCGGCGGTCTGGACACAGCGGTAGTCGAAGTCGCCGATATAGGGCCTGCGGTAGGGAATGCATGCCCTGAAGTCCCATGACGCGCAATGGGCAGCATAATCATAGTAGAGCCGGAACAGCCCCTCTACGTCAAGTCCTTTGAGTTTCATCAGCGCATTGTTGAAATCGGAGACGCCTGTCATCGGCTGTCGCCACACCTGACCTACGGTGGTGATGTCATCATATTTGTCGCATAGGTAATAGTGCAGCCAATAACTTTGGTAGCGGTGCCACTCATGAGAGAATGCCAGGTTGTGTGACTTGCGGAATACATTGATGCTCTGATTGTACATCTCATTGGGATAGGACTGGGCGGCCTGCCATTGGGCGGTCTGCTCCCAGATGGCCTGACCGTTGCCGACGGGCAGGTGGAAACCGGTGCCGATGCTGTTCGATGAGTTGTGGTTGTTGCCGGAGGCATCGGCATAGCACATGTAGTGGAATGAATGGCCTACCTCATGGGCTACGGAGTGACCTACGGGCTTGCAGGCGGAGGGACCCAGCCAGAGCGCGCTCACCTCAAAGTCGTAACCGCCGCCATAGCACACCCAGTCCGTGGTGTGGTTGAGCAATACCATCACCTTGTATTTCCTCAGATTCGTCTTCTCCTTGTCCACAAAACCGAGTTTGTTGATCTCAAGGTCATAAAACTGCTCGCATTTGCGCAACAGGTCTTGCTCGTCCACACGGTAGGCGGTCGGGGATTGGGAGGGTAGGGTGGAGCCATAGCCTTTGTCCCAAAGCACGATAACGTTGTCCGACTCTATCGAACGGCTCTTCGACCAGGTGTAGCGGTTGTTGGGGTCGTTCTCGCTGTAGAGCAGCGTGTCGGGATTCCACGGATGTTTCCACTCGTCGGGAACATACATTGTCTTCTGGGCTGTCGCACCTGCAGCAATGAGGAGGAATAATAAGAGGATGGCTGATTTTCTCATGATCGGTTCTTTTCGTTTTGATTTTGGGTGCAAAGAAAACCTTTTTTTAATGAAATGGATACAACTTTCGTCCATTTTATTGGAATTATTGTCTAAAATCAGTTTTTTTCAGTACATTTGCACAAAATATGTGCAAACATCCCCTATGGCAAATCGAACTTCTTCTTATGATGATTACCGGCAGAAACTGAGGCAGCGAATTCTCGATGCAGCCATGGTGGCGTTTCGAGAGAAGGGTATCAAGGCGGTCAGAATGGATGACATCGCCAACCAACTGTCTATCTCCAAGCGTACACTTTATGAGATCTACAGCAACAAGGAAATGCTGCTCTATGAGTGTGTGAGAGACCATGACGAGGATATGGAGAGGCGGATGGCGGAGCAATTGACACCCGACAGCACCGTGATGGATATACTCATTCTTTTCCTGAGGATGCATATAGAGGACAGCAGCATGACCAACCCGCTCTTCTACGCAGAATTGGCAAAGTATCCCTCTGTGACCAGATATATAGAGGAACGGCATGAGAAACAGAGAAGCCGATCAGTGGGATTCATGCACCGAGGGGTGGAGGAGGGCTTCTTCCGCAGTGATATCAATTACCAGATTTTCAATGTCATGATAGAGGTGTTCATGAGACATATCATGGACAAGGAACTCTATAAGACCATACCCCTAACGGAGATCTTCCGGAATGTTATCATGGTCATGCTCAGAGGGTTCTGCACCGAGAAGGGATTGAACGTCATCGACAATTTCGAACTATAGACGCTCCACCTGCTTCACACCCTTCACGGTGCGAAGTTTCTTGATGAGTGCCTCCAGACGCGAAGTGTCATCCAGCAGTACCACAAGAATGCCGCCGAACAACCCGTCATGGCTGTCAATGTTGATGGAGCGCATCACGATCTTCTCTTCCTTGGAGATGATGTTGGTGATGTTGTTCACAATGCCGATGTCATCGTTGCCCACCACGCGAAGGGTGATGGCATATTGGGAGGAACCCTTGCCGCTCCACTTGGCACGAACCATCCGGTATCCGAAACGGCGGCGTAGTTCGGGGGCGTTGGGACAGTCGGCACGGTGAACCTTGATGCCGCCGTTGATCGTCACAAAACCGAAGATCTTGTCGCCATAAATGGGGTTGCAGCATTTGGCCAACTGAAAGTCGATGCCTCGGAGGTTCTGGTCAATCACGAGCACGTCGTCATTGCGGCGGGTGATTTCCTCGTCAGGATTGGCATAGGTGAATTCGCCGGCACTCCTGGTGGGAACTTGCGGGGCGTTGCCCTGGTCATGGTCGCGCACTTCGATGTATTTCTCTATCACCTCGTTGGGGTCGAGTTTCTCTTCGGCCAACTGCTTGTAGAAATCACGTGTCTCCTTGAAACCCATCTTGTGGATGAGATGCGACATTGTGGCTTCCTCCATCTCTATCTTACGGTTCTTGAAGCGGCGCTCAAGCATTTCCTTGGCAAACAGACCGTCCTTCACTTGGGTCTCCTTTAGCGCAAGCCTGATCTTGGACTTCGCACGCGAGGTCTTCACAATGCCAAGCCAGTCTTGCTTGGGCTTCTGACTGTTGGAGGTCAGCACTTCCACCGTGTCGCCGCTGCGCAATGGCTCTCTCACAGGCACCATCTTGTCGTTGATGCGGCCGCCAACACAGCGGTTGCCCACATTCGAGTGGATGTGGTAGGCAAAGTCGAGCACCGTGGCGCCCTTGGGAAACTTCAGCAGGTCGCCCTTGGGGGTGAACACAAACACCTCGTCCTCATAGAGATCCATCTTGAACTGGTCCATCATCTGCAGGTCGTCGTTGCTCTCCAGGGCAGCACGGATGTTGCTCAACCAGTCGTCGATCCCAGAGTCGCCCTTGATGCCTTTGTAGCGCCAGTGGGCGGCAAGACCGCGCTCTGCTACCTCGTCCATGCGCTCCGTGCGGATCTGCACTTCCACCCATTTGTTCTCAGGGCCGAGCACGGTGATGTGAAGGCTCTCGTAACCATTGGATTTGGGCACTGAGAGCCAGTCGCGCATACGCTTGGGGTTGGGCTGGTACATGTCGGTGATGATGGAGAAAGCCTGCCAGCATTGCATCTTCTCCTTCTCGACGGGGGCATCGATGATGATGCGGATGGCAAACAGGTCATAGATGCCTTCAAAACCGCATTTCTGCTTCTTCATCTTCTGCCAGATGCTGTGGATGCTTTTCGTGCGGCCTTTCATGTGGAATTTCAGACCACTCTCACGCAATTTCGTCTCAATGGGGCCGATGAAACGCTCGATATAGGCATCTCTGGCTCGCTTCGTGGCATTGAGTTTGTCCTTGATCATGTAGTAGGCATCATGCTCAAGGTATTTCAGACTGAGGTCTTCCAACTCGCTCTTCAACTTATACAGTCCGAGTTTGTGGGCCAATGGGGCATAGAGATAGGAGGCTTCTTCTGACACCCGCTGCTTCTCTTCCTCACGGTCGGTGTCGCGGATCTGTCGCATCAGGTTCACGCGGTCGGCAATCATGATGAGGATCACGCGCATGTCCTCGGCAAAGGAGATGAGCAGGTTGCGGAAATTCTCGCTCTCCACCGACGGACTCTTCATATACAGTTGCTGGATACGCTGCAGACCATGTATGATGTGGGCTACTCCTTCGCCAAACATGGACGCTATTTCTTCGGTCGAGCGATACTCACTGATCTGGCAGGAATAGATGATGATGGCCAGTACCCCTTCTCGCTTCAGACCAATCTCATCTATGGCGATTTGGGCGGTCTGAAGTCCAAATACCATCGGGTTGAGACCGAAAACGTTGAGTTGAATCTGATCGTTACGGAGTGCTTCCTCAATCAGCAAGTGTATCTTTGCCTCGTCATCGGGCAGGAGCAAGTCGCCAAGGGTTTCCTTCAGACGTGACAACTGCTCCATGACGGTGGTTTTCTCTTTATCTGTAAACTGCATCTTTTCCATTTCCAATCTTCCTCATGTTCAAAAAGCAAAATTACATATTTATTGTCAATACTCCTCACTTTTTGAGAAATATTAACCATAAACACAGCCTCCATGCAATCACATGGAGGCCCCTTCTTCTTCAGCCAATGAATGAACCCGCTCTAAATAGTCCTGCCATAATTCATCAAGTTGCATGGCTGTGATGTCATCAAGGGTCATTCCTTCGACTCATAGATGGCCGCTGACTTCAGGTGCATGTCGTGGATCTCATCGGCCAGCCATTGGGGAGTGAGCACCTTTACCAGGCTTCCAAGACTCATCAGGTGGCTGCTGAAATCTATCGTCGGACGCATGAAGTATTCGAAATCAGAGAAATTCTCTCCCTTGACAATCTCATGTTGGCTCCTGTGTATGGGCAAGTCTTTCAGATAAAAACGTTCATACCCATATGCCCTGATGACAATCCGCTCAGCCTTGGTGTCATCGCCGACAAGCACGCCATAGCACTCCTCGAAGTACTCCTGGGCATCAAAGTCAGGGTCAATCCTGAATTTGATATCGGTCACTTCCATATTCAGGATCCTGTCGAAGGAGAACATCCCAAAGTAGTCAGACTCCGGCTTCTCCTCCGTAGCGTCACGGTGAAAGTGCCCCAGGACATACCAGCGTTGCTTGAAGAGTTTGAGACAATAAGGTTCGAAGTCCAGATGATTGGGGTTGCCGGTACCGTATTTCCTGTAATCGACGGCAATCCTCACGCTCTTCTTCATCGCCTCGATGACCATCCCCAGGTAGCCCTTCTCTGCGGGAACAGACTGTAGCAAGATTCTATTTTGCATCGACAGGCTCTCGCTGATGATGTTGTTGACGGAAAGCGTGGAGAGAAGCCATTTCTGCACACTCTCATCCTCCAGCACCTCATCGTTGCCGATGTAATACTTGTATCCATTCTTTTTGTCACACTCGATATAGATGCCGAACATGTCCTCGATGGCATCCTTGTGTCGGTTGAATGTGGAGCGGGCCAATTCCGATCCCTCGTTCAGGGAACTTCGGAGCCATTTCTCCTGAATCTCCGAGAACGTGATTTTCTTGGCCTTGTGAATGGTTTCAACAAGCCAAATGTATTCCTTGAATTTGAAAGCAGTTTTCATACTCGTTAGATTATCACTTGCTGTATTTGCCGTTAGGGTAACCAATGTCCCAGACAAATATGGTCAATGGCATCACTGTTGGCAAAAGCGGTTAGTATTATTTATCGTCTTTTTCGTAGAATATGATTGAATCACTACACGAATGGAGGGCATTCCCGATTTTTGCGTGCAAAAATAATCCGACGTTGTGTCAAATCATGGGACAGGCGAGAGAAAAAAGTAGAAAAATCACATTTTTCAAACTTTTGCTGAGTAAAGAGACGTTTTAATAAGCAACGATTTCCTCTATTGCTTTGCGGGTTTTATTCTTTGACTCATCTGCCGGATAGCCCAATGGTATCAACACGGCTGGTTCCTCGTTTCCTGATAATCCGAACAGGTTTTTGCAGAGTGTTGTATCAAAGTTGCACACCCAGCATGTACCGATACCTTGTTCTGTTGCTGCCAGGCATAATTGTTCCACAGCAATGGCAATATCGATGTCACCATGATGCTTTCCGTCACCACGTACCCATTCTTCATCGTGCAGGATGGATGCGATAACCATTACTGGAGCGGTGGCAAACCACTCACGGTTATAGCATCGACAGAGTTTCTTTCTGTCTTCTTCATTCGTCACTATCCGGAAAGACCACGGCTGCTTGTTACAAGCCGAAGGAGCCAGCCGAACACATTCCATGATGTAATCCATCTTCTCCTTTTCTACACAAGTAGGCTTGTAATTCCTACAACTATACCTTTTCTTTATCAGTTCTAATAATTGCATATTTTCCAAGGTTTTTAGTTCATTTATTCCGATGATATCTATAAAATTTGTTCAATATTCGATTAACCATGATTGGTCATCATATGGGCACCATTTTCCATATAAAACAGAGATATAAGTCACAACACCAAATTGTTCTGGTGTTAGTCTGGCAGCAAGATCTCGAATCTGTTCATTTGCTTCTTTTAGCCATTCCTTGCCAGACTCTTTCCAATAACCAACAGAAAGATGACCTTCGACAAACTTCTTTTCGCCCCACCAGAACTTACTTTGAACGCTCTCCTTTAAGAATGGAGATTCTGTCTCCCTATTATAGTATCTATAATACAACCCATACCGGTTGTAATACCATTTGCCCAGTTGCCACAGGTACTGATCCAACTCCTTGATGGAATATTTCGACAACCCAAAATGTTGGCGAAAGCTTAGGATCACTCCCATATAATTGCCATAGTCCTTCAGTTGGTCCTTTTTGAAATTAGCGAACGGCTCTTTCTTGTTCAGAGATAAAAGAACCTTTTCCACATAATTGTCATAAATTGCATAAGTCTCTGGTTGATGGTGACTACAATATTTGGTGGCAAACGAATAGAAACAGTGAGTCTTACCGTTCACCTCCACATTCGCTATGTCGTTAATCAACGAGTAGTCCCCATCCTTGAGTCTTGCATCAATCTCTAAACTAAGTATGTGGCTAGCCAACGTATGAATATCAAAGATGTTTGTGCTATAAAAGTTGTTGAGTGCAGAACATTTGATGAGAATGTCCTCAATACAATTGTTCTTAGGGCAAAGCACCATGAACAACTTGTCTAATGCCAGTTCCTGGTCAGAATAGTTCGGCAGCCCCTTCCAGTAATTGACAAACCATTCAGCATCCTCTATGGATGGTCTATACTTCTCTGGTAGTCCCCTTTGTCTTGCCATATCTGAAATTTAATATTTCATTGTATGATTATATCCAGCATCTTTCTCTGATGCTCCAGGATATCTTCTGCATTCCATTCCATGTGAGCATCTCTCTCTAATAATCCATTGCGAATTGCCAAGTCATTGTCCTTACACTTCTGCATCATAATCTTGAATTTCAGGGAAGCAACACTTACTTGATCAGATTTACCGTCGCTGTAGTGGTCGAGTTTTGTTCTTGGATCCCAGTTGGAGCCAGAACTATTCGCTTCAGCACCAATCATTGCAAAATTTCCAAAACAGTTGATGTCATAAGAACTTAAAGGCTTTCCGTCGCCAGCCTTGGCTTGTGGGTAATAATGTTCCAAGGATTTGCGAGTTCGAGAGAAATAGAAGTTGTTGAACGGTTCAAGTTCAAAATCGCTACACCCTAGTTCCTCGAAGAATTGGCTTCGTTCTTTCGACCCTTTCTTTGTCTTATTACCCCGTAACTCATCAGCATACTTTTTCCAAAGTATGTAGTCTGTGTAATTAAATACAAACAATGGCACATCTGCTCTTCCTTGTTTGTAGATTTCCTCAAATGTCATTCTATAGTCAACCTCTTCATCACCAATTTCATCAACATTCATTACTCCATCTTCAAACAAAGCGTTATCAAATGCATTTGGTCCAGGCTGATTCCTTTCGTTAAGACATTTGGGATTAAGATATACATCATAGAAATACTTATCTGCTAGGCACTGAAGGAATTCCAAATAATCCTGTTCATAAGGCTCATCGTTGTCAAACAAGAACATCATGGAGTAGAAGAGATAGTTCTTGCGCTGTTTGGGCGTGAAAGACACCTCAAACATCGAGAGCAAATGAACCATTTCTTTCTGGATGTCTGGATTCTCAGATATATTTTTGGGGTATCGCTTTTTCGCATTTTCAAGATAATAGAACTGCAATTTCCATGGATTGTCCCCCAATTGTTCTTTATCACCTTGGGAATGGTGGACAATATAGTTATCAAGCAAGTATTTTGCCTTCAAAAGGTTTAATGCAAAGTCTTTCACGAATTCAACTTCGTCAGCCACAAAGTGTAATGCTTTATTAAACTCATTGAGCAATTCTTTATCATCAAGTGTGAACTTGACAGGCTCAAAGCCTTCATATTCCATCATGGTTACTTTCAGAACTATCAGCAAGAAGTTAGGAAAGTCTATAATCGGTTGGAACTTGTCATTCTGCTCTATTTCAGAGAAATCTTCCATTTCGCTGATTGGCTGCTGAAGAAGGTTAAAAATAGTAGATTTCCCTTCCGATTCGTTTTGTTCGGGAATGTCCTCAAATGAATCAATAATGAATTTGTGAAGATGGGAGCCAAATACCTTTGCTTCGGGAAAAGCTTGTTGTACATAAATATTCATTTCACTACAAGCCTCCCAAACACGGCTGAAAGTAGCCAATTCTTTCTTGTTAAGATATTGTCCAAGCAATGACTTTACAATCTCATGCTTCTCCAACTGCTCGCCACGAGAATTCATTACCTCAAAGTAGTGATTTAGGTCAACATCTTTAGGTACTTTATAGTGGATGATATGTACTTGGTCAAGGAAATACTTCGTAAACTCCCCTCGTTCGGATTCTTCCACAATAGCATCGACTGCTTTTTTCGCATAGTTATAGCCATTTCTGATGCCACTGTCTACTTCTTCGCCTAAATTGGGGTATTCATTCAATTTGGCAATCGTTGAAGCAGATTTTTTTCTTGCTCCATAGGTTAATCTGTTTCGGATTTCCTTAAAACCTAAAACCTTTAAGATGATATAAATCGTGGTTAATCGCTGTTGGCCGTCTATCACCTCATAAATACTATCCCCACGTTTATAGGTCACCAATGTACCTATATAATAGAAATCATTTTTGTTTTTAACAAAAGAATCGTACACATCCTTGATCAATGCGGTAATCTCATCTTCTTCCCAAGCATAGTTACGTTGATATACAGGAATCACGTAAGTTTTTGTTTCCTGGCTTTCCAGATATATCTGGTATATTGAACGCTCTTCAAGTGGAAATGTAGAATTATCCATATTGCCTATTCGTTATAAAAGTGATTAATCTTAAAGAAATGGAGGTAATATTTAAACAAGTTACCTTCATGCTCATCTATTGTCTTATCGTCTACTTTCTGATAAACCCTGTCAAATATGTCTTCTCTTGACAATGGGTTCAGCTTGTCTGCCAACGTACTCAGCAATGAGATTGGAGTGTCGGAGTCGGCTATCAGTTTGTAGATATTAAAGGCGTTTGTGATACCACTTCTTTCAAGTACATAGTTTTGTGCAGATTGCCAGCCCAAATGTGAATATTGAGCGCGGAGAGAGTAAGCCCATACAAAGGCAAATGCCACGAACTGCTCAAACAGTTCTGTATCAACCTTGGTAGGATATGTCGCAGGACAGAAACGATCTACATATAGCAACAATGCTGTGTCAAAAAGCAATCGTGTTATTCTGTTTCCAACGCCTTTGTTGTAATATTTGTCCAAAGTGTCTACTATCTTATTGCCTTTGATGTAGAAGCCCTCATATTTACTATTATCTTGAATGTCTTTAAGGATTTCGTAGTAATGCTTCGTGTAGTCAAAGAATGGCTTGCCCGCAATGATTGGAGTATTTAACTGAAAAGCATTCACCTCTCTTGTTCCCGACACAAAAGGCATGGCAGAGGAGTTTATAAACTCTGCATACGAATATGCACTCTTGAAGAACTGAGCATAAGGTGTGTTGGCTTTTTTTGTAATGCCTTTAAACTTGAAAATGTTATGCTCACTCAATTTATATGCCCAATTCCCGTTAATCCATTCTTTGATTCGGTACAAATAATCGCCAAAGAAAACGGCCAAATCTTGCTGAGGAATCTTTTCCCATTCTTTGACTATCTGCTCTGTTCTAACTTCATCAATGTCTGCCATCTCACGCAGATGATATGCTTTCAGCAGGTCGTGAGGATATAAGGCCTTACCTCTGGCATTCTGAGAATCGAAGAACTGGAAGGCTTCTGATACATCTTCGGTAATTACAACTATCAGTTCGCATTGTTGTTCTATGAAATTACGCAAGGATTTCATGTCCATGTTGTGCTCAACGCTTTTATCACCCTCTGCACTCTTGTATGTCCTTCGTCTGAATGCATTCAAATTGTTGGGAATATTATGGCGACTAAACGGATTGTCAAACACTTGTTGGTGAAGGAAATCTATCACGGGTCTTTTCTCTTGATCTTCTTCAAGTTCGTACAATGCGGTAAGCAATAGAGAAAAAGTTATAGTTCTTTGTTGCCCATCTACAATCTCATACACATCTTGCCCATTGTCGTTTTTGGTCTTATGCAAGATTAGAGTGCCAACTCGATATACCTCCTTGTTGCTGTTTCTTGCTTCAAGAATGTCATCAAGCAATTGTATGGCATTACGTGCAGTCCATTTGTAAGGACGTTGATACTCAGGAATGGTAAGCCTGACGTTATCGATAGGTCTACCATCTTCTTTCCTGGTGATTCTGTTTTTTAACAACAAATCACCAATTGTTGTTAATGATAATGTCAAATTATCCTTATTGCCTTTTTTAGATTTCACCATACTTTCTAAGAATTCAATATGTATGCTAATGAGTTTCCAGATTCCAGTTATTGTTCAAAGTTGTTGTCATTCGTGGGATTATTTATCCAACCACTACCAACATATTTACCAATAACTGCTCCACAACTAATTATTTTACTGCAAATTAACAGTCCTCTTGTTTCAAATCGCGGGACAGGCAAGAAATAATTTTATTATCCCTCAGTTTTTTTCTTGACAACGGGATCTGCTATCTCTTCCAAACGAACGAGGTCATTAAGCTCTACCTGCAGAAGCTTCGCTATGGTCATCATCATAAGGGACGGCTGGCTTTTGTTGGTACACCACTTGCTGAAGGTTGCCGGGTCTTTTCCCAACTTCTCAGCAAGCCACTTGTTGGTTTTGCCCTTGTCAACCAGTACGGTCTTTATTCTGTTCAACTTCTTGTCCATAGTAATAAATTTGTCGATTACACAGACAAAGATACGGAAAAAAATGGAAAAGTTGCCTATTTCGCCATAAAAAGGAACTTTTAGTGCACTTTTCCCATACAGTTTCTGAATATGGCTTGTTTTTTTGAAATTATTTTTGAAAAGTTGGAGTTTGTCCCATGAATTGGGACAACACCCTCTTAACTTTTC
>JAEEGF011865249.1_pt1 | contig 19590 bp, 15 predicted proteins | sample 9134171 | NCBI WGS metagenome assembly JAEEGF01 (sample SAMN16246542, study PRJNA631951) | gut metagenome | biome: gut microbiome; feature: rumen; material: AP-attached | host: Bos | place: Iran: Karaj | collected 2018-10
AGATTGTACAGTGATAGAAGAGACTCCGTGGCCGTATTTCTCGGCTGTGTGTGGAAACAAAATATCGTACTATAATTTTGATAAAAAAGAAGTGAGGATGATAAATACAGATGGATCTGACATCAGAACTCTTGCTGAAGTAAGTGATTATGATAATATGTATGAAAAAGGAAAGGTTTTGGTCGGATCACATTTGTATTGCCTTTTTGAACTTGAAAATGTATCCGTTGACGAAGATGGTATATGTAGTGCTACATCGGGAGTTACAAGGGTTTATGATCTTGATTTTGATTCGGAAAAGTTATCGATAATTTATGAAAGTGACAAGGTCATTAAATCTCAAGCGCTGTTTATATGTTACAGTGATGAAAAAATGTATTTCAGTTATGAGGATCAGACAAAGAAATTTGAGGACAGTGGTATAACTCAGTCGGAATTTTATTCTGAGTATAATAAGTATTTTGATAAAAGATATGAGATTCAGGGGCTAATAGATCATAATATTATTTTAGATATAGGATCAGGGGAGATTCGAGATGTTGAATGGAAGGATCCGGAAGGTGAACATACGGTTTCCCCTACATGTTTCATAAATAACACTTTGTATTATTACGGAGATAATGGTATATACAGCTATGATCTTGAAAATGATGAGCAGAAAACAGTATGCAACGGCACCTATTATAATTATGTATATCAGAGCGCTGATTTTATACTGCTTAGGTGGTCGAAAACTGCGGATAATTCCGATGGCTTAGAATACGCCATTATAGAAAACGGTGATGATAACTTAAAGAAACTCAAAAATGCTGACACGGATGCTTTCTTAATTGCGGATGAGTGCTATGCGCAGCTTAAAGTTCAATACTATGAAGCAAATAGTGTATATGATGAAAGAAATGTAAAGTATATGGACAGGGAAGAATTCAAGAATATGTTCAAATAGATTTGGCGAATGATCTCTATAAGCGTTTTGAGGGGATCCTTCTAAAGTATCAGGCGGAAAGCACATGCAAACATGGTGCTTTCCGTCTTTTTTTATGAAAACGGCTTTCCCTTTCTTTTGACTTTTGTTATATTAATGACTTGTTTTTTTTGCTTTCCCGCATATAATATATAAGCATAGGAGGAGTGTGCCATGGACTTGCTGATCGAAAAGATAAAAACCGACGGGAAATTGCTTCCCGGAAATATCCTTAAAGTCGGTTCATTCCTTAATCATATGATAGATTCCGATCTTATGGCTAAAATAGGTGATGAGATCGCAAGACTTTATGAGGGGGCAGGAGTTACCAAGGTCCTTACCATAGAGGCCTCAGGCATAGCGGTGGCACTTGCTGCGGGCATGTCCATGCATGTTCCGATGATCTTTGCAAAAAAACACGCAACGTCAAACATTTCGGGCGATATATATACTGCGATAGTTCATTCCTATACCCATGGGACTGACTACCATGTAGCCGTAGAGGCTGACCTTCTTAACAAGGATGATACCGTTTTGATAGTTGATGATTTCCTTGCAAACGGACAGGCGATAAAAGGCCTTGTCAAAATAGTGGAAATGTCAGGGGCTAAGCTTGCGGGCGCGGCCGTGTGCATTGAAAAAGGATTCCAGCAGGGCGGAGACGAGCTTAGGAGCATGGGCATAAGAGTCGAATCGCTTGCAAGAATAAAAAGCATGTCCGATACGGAGATCATTTTTTATTAGTTTGTTTTATGATGTCTTTTGTTCCGGTTTTTATGCGTCCCGGTAACATGAGCCGTCATTTGACATAAAGAGAATCAAGAAGGAGAAACAAAATGAAAAGATTTTCAAAAGTAGCGGCTTTATTTTTGGCTGCCGCACTGGTTCTCGGCCTGACCGCCTGCTCTAGCAGCAGCAGTAAGGAGACAGGAGAATCAAAGAGTGATGAAACAAAGCAGGCATCCGCGGACTATTCCAAGATCAAATTCGGTCTGATCTGTCTGCATGATGAGAATTCGACCTACGACCTTAACTTCATCAACAGCATAAAGGCTGCAAAGGCCGATCTTGGACTTTCCGATGATCAGGTCGTTATCAAGACAAATATCCCCGAGACAAACGAAGCCTATGAAGCAGCTCTCGATCTTATAGACAGAGGCTGCAACATAATATTTGCCGATTCATTCGGACATGAATCATACATGGTTCAGGCTGCAAAGGAAAACCCCGATGTTCAGTTCTGCCATGCTACAGGTACACTTGCTCACACTGAAAAGCTTTCCAATTATCACAACGCATTTGCATCCATTTACGAAGGAAGATTCCTTGCAGGCGTTGCCGCAGGTCTTAAGTTAAATGAGATGATAGAAGCAGGAAAGATCAAGGCGGAAGAAGCTGTAATGGGTTATGTCGGTGCCTTCACTTACGCAGAGGTTATTTCAGGCTATACATCATTCTATCTCGGCGCAAAATCCGTATGCCCTTCAGTAACCATGCAGGTACAGTTTACAGGTTCATGGTATGATGAGACCGCAGAAAAAGAGGCAGCAAACACACTTATCAGCAAGGGCTGCGTACTTATAAGCCAGCATGCCGATTCTATGGGTGCTCCCACAGCGTGCGAGACCGCAGGCGTTCCCAATGTTTCATACAATGGATCAACAGTTTCAGCATGCCCCAATACATTCATAGTATCATCCAAGATCGACTGGGCTCCTTATTTCAAGTTTGTTATTGACAGCGTGGTAAACAAGACCGAGATCCCTTACGACTGGACAGGCTCCATCGATACAGGCTCAGTTAAACTTACAGATGTTAATACACAGGCCGCAGCAAAGGGAACAGTTGAAAAGCTCGAAGAAGTAAAGAAGGACATCATTGCAGGAAAGATCCATGTATTTGATACCGAAAACTTTACGGTAGAATCAAACAAGCTTACGACATATATGGCCGATGTTGATACAGATCCCGATTACAAGGGCGATACAGAGGTAATAAAGGACGGATACTTCCATGAGTCCGAATTCCGTTCGGCACCTTATTTCGATCTTCGTATCGACGGTATCACATTGCTGAACGATAAGTATTGATGTAAAAAACGAATAACAACGCATATATTTAAGGCGGGAAAAGTTTCCCGCCTTTTATAAGCAAAGGGGCAAAAAATGAGTGAAAAAGCACCGGCTCTTGAACTTAAAGGACTTACAAAAAGATTCGGAGAAGTTATCGCAAACGACCATGTGGATCTGAAAGTGGAACATGGAGAGATACTGTCCATCCTTGGCGAAAACGGCAGCGGAAAGACTACTCTGATGAACATGATATCGGGTATATACTTTCCGGATGAGGGAAGCATCTTTATAGACGGAAACGAAGTATTTATCGCTTCGCCCATGGATGCTTTCAAGTACCATATAGGAATGATCCATCAGCACTTCAAGCTTGTTGATATTTTTTCCGCTGCCGAGAACATAGTTCTTGGCCTTAAAGAAAAAGGCAGATATAATATCAAAAAGTCGGCCGAAAGGATAAGACAGATATGCGATCTTTATGGGTTTGATCTTGATCCCGACAAGAAGATATATGATATGTCCGTGTCCGAAAAACAGACTGTCGAGATATTAAAGGTCCTATATCGAGGCGCCGATATCATGATCCTCGATGAACCCACGGCAGTCCTTACCCCCCAGGAGACCGAAAAACTATTTGACGTTTTAAGAAGGATGAGGGAGGACGGCAAAGCGATACTTATCATCACTCATAAGCTCAATGAAGTGATGGAGCTTTCGGACAAGGTCGCCGTTTTGTGCAAAGGCAAATATGTCGGAACGGTAAAGACATCAGAAACGAATGAAAAACAGCTTGCCGAAATGATGGTCGGAAAGAAAGTCGATCTTAACATCGACAGAGAAGATCCAAAGAACGGCGATGTGCGTCTTAAGATAAAAGACCTTGTAATATACGACGATTACGGCAGCCCTGTCGTGGATCATGTAAGCTTTGAAGCAAAAAGCGGAGAGATACTTGGTATTGCGGGCGTTGCGGGAAGCGGACAAAGGGAACTTTTGGAAGCGGTCTCCGGCCTTCAGCATATAAGGCAGGGAGAGATCGTCTATAAGGATCCGGATACCGGAAAAGAAGAGATCTTAAACGGCATGAATCCTGCGCTGATACAGCAGCGCGGCATCAGGCTTTCATTCGTGCCCGAAGACAGAATAGGCATGGGTCTTGTCGGAGATATGGATATCATCGACAACATGATGCTCAGAAGCTATCATGACGGAAAGACCATGTTCCTAAAAAGAGATTATCCAAAGGAACTTGCAGATGATATTATAGAAAAGCTTGAAGTAAAGACCCCTTCCGCAAAAACACCCGTAAGGATGCTTTCCGGCGGAAATGTACAAAAGGTCTTGGTCGGCAGAGAGATAGCGGCTTCACCTTCCGTTCTTATGGCGGCATATCCCGTAAGAGGCCTTGACATCAATTCTTCCTACACCATTTATAATCTTTTGAATGAACAGAAAAACTCGGGAACCGCAGTTATATATGTCGGCGAAGATCTTGACGTTCTTTTGGAGCTTTGCGACCGTATAGTGGTCATGTGTTCGGGAACGGTAACAGGCATCCTTAATGCCCGCGAAACGAGCAAAGAGGAGATAGGTCTTTTGATGACAAAGGGAAAGGCGACAGCCTCCGTAAATGAAAATGAGGAGAAAAACGAGGTATGATTGAGACAAATATAAAAACCTCAAACGAAAAGAGCGTGCGTGGATCCTTTCATGAGCCCAAGCGTCATATTGTCAGAAGAAACAGTATAACATGGAAAAAGGTGCTTCCGATAAGATTTTTGGCGTTTGTTATCGCAATTATTTTATGCGGTATCGTCACTTATCTTCTCACGGGGGACAATCCCATAGATATATACAAGACCATAATAGACGGAGCGGTAGGAACCGAAAGAAGAAGATGGCTCTTGTTACAGAACACGGCCATACTTCTCTGCATTTCCCTTGCCGTAACGCCTGCCTTTATGATGAGGTTCTGGAATATCGGCGCGGAAGGCCAGGCTTTGATGGGCGGTCTTTCCGCCGCAGCCTGCATGCTGTTTTTGGGTGATGCGCTTCCCGCGCCTGCGCTTATTGCTGTCATGGTCATATGCAGCGTCGGAACAGGCGCGATATGGGCAATGATCCCCGCAATATTCAAGGCAAAATGGAATACGAACGAGACCTTGTTTACCTTGATGATGAACTACATAGCGACGCAGATAGTCTCATATTTTGTTTACTGCAATTCCGTCCCCAAAGGATCGGGGCAGATAGGCGTGATCAACGCGTCCACCAAGGCAGGATGGTTCCCGGCTTTGGGCGGTTATACATACCTTCTTAACATCATCATAACCGTTGTCCTTACCATAGGCATTTTCATCTACCTTAGAATGAGTAAGCACGGATTTGAGATATCGGTAGTCGGAAAGAGCGAAAATACGGCAAATTATCTTGGTATAAAGGTAAAAGCCGTTATTATCAGAACTATGCTTTTGTCGGGAGCTGTGTGCGGACTTGCAGGTCTTATGCTTGTCGGCGGTACGAATCACACCATATCCACGGCGACAGTCGGCGGGCGCGGCTTCACGGCCATAATGGTATCATGGCTCGGAAGCTTCAATCCCTTAAACATGATAATCTATGCTTTTCTTATAGTGTTTATGGAAAGAGGAGCCATAGAGGTATCAACTGTATTCGGCCTTAACGACTCGTTTTCATCGATACTTACCGGTATCCTTATTTTCTGTATAATAGGAAACAACTTCTTCCTTAACTATTCGGTGAAGAAGAATAACCATGCAAAGAAGGAGGAAAGCGCAAAATGATGATCGCTACATTTATTCACAGGGCGATAATACAGGGTATTCCGCTCCTTTTCGGATGCACGGGTGAGATCATAACCGAAAAATCGGGCCATTTGAATCTTGGTATTCCGGGCATAATGTATGTCGGCGCGATGAGCGGTGTTATAGGTTCTTTTTTATATGAACAGGGTATGGGCGATGCTCCTCTTAATCCTTTCCTGGCCGTTTTTATTCCCATCGTATGCTCACTTATAGGTTCTGCGCTCATGGGACTTATATACAGCTTTTTGACGGTAACACTAAGAAGCAACCAGAACGTTACGGGACTTGCGCTTACAACATTCGGAGTCGGCTTTGGAAATTTCTTCGGCGGATCCTTGATAAAGCTTACAGGCAGCAATGTTCCTTCCGTTACACTTACCAAGACAAGCGCCTTCTTTAAGACCACGCTTCCTTTTGCCGACAAACTCGGCTGGTTTGGAGAGATATTCCTCTCATACAGCTTTCTTGCATATTTCGCTGTTATAACCGCGCTTCTTACGGCATATGTTTTGAAAAAAACAAGAGTCGGTCTTAACTTAAGGGCGGTGGGAGAAAACCCGGCCACAGCCGATGCGGCAGGTATAAGCATCAACAAGTACAAGTATCTTGCCACCATGATCGGCAGTATGATAGCAGGCCTCGGAGGACTTTACTACATCATGGATTACGCGACCGGAGTCTGGTCAAACGACGGATTCGGAGACAGAGGCTGGCTTGCAATAGCCCTTGTTATATTCTCCGTATGGAGGCCTAATTTTGCCATACTCGGTTCATTCCTGTTTGGCGGCCTTTATATCGTACAGAATTTCATTACGGGTATCGACCTTGGACAGCAGGAGCTTATCAAGATGGCTCCGTATGTCGTTACCATAATCATTCTTATATTCATAAGCATGAAAAAGAAGAAAGAGACCCAGCCTCCCGCAGCTCTCGGACTGCCGTATTTCAGAGAAGACAGATGATAAAGTGGCTCTCTTTTTGGGGGAGCCATTATTGCAGGATAAGAGATGAAAAAAATCATAGTGATCGGGGGCGGGGCGGCCGGAATGATGGCTGCAATACATGCCTCTACAGGAAATGAAGTTATTCTCATAGAAAAAAATGAAAAGCTTGGAAAAAAGCTGTATATAACGGGAAAGGGCAGATGCAACATTACAAATGCCGCCCAAAGGTCCGACTTTTTTGAGGGTATCGTCCACAACAAAAAATTTCTGTATTCAAGCTTTGACCGGTTTTCAAATGATGATGTTTGCAGAGCGCTTGAAGAATGGGGCCTTGAAATAAAGACCGAAAGGGGAGACAGGGTCTTTCCCGCAAGCGACAAGTCTTCGGATGTCATTAAAACGCTGCAAAAAAAGCTTGAAGATCAAAATGTACATATAATGCTTAATACCTGCGTAACAGGCCTGATAACGGATGAAGAAGGGCATGTATGCAAAGGAGTCACAGCAAACGGAAAAAAGATATATGCGGACGCGGTGATAGTTGCCACCGGCGGCCTGTCATATCCTTCTACGGGCTCTTGCGGCGACGGCTACAGGTTTGCCGCAGAAACGGGTCATGCCTTTACAAAGCTTTTTCCTTCCCTTACAGGTTTTGTATGCAGCGAAGATTTTGTTGAAGGGCTTTCCGGCATTTCACTTAAAAACATCAGCATCAGTATAAAGGATGATGAGATAGAAGGCGCGAAAAAGGGAAGCTATATGCGCTTGGGCGAAGTGATGTTTACCCACAAAGGGATCAGCGGGCCTTTGATGCTTACTTTGTCAGCCTACCTTGCAAGGGCAAAAAACTGGCCAAAGAAGATATATATAGACTTTAAGCCGGCCATACCCAACGAAGAGCTTGACAAAAAGATAATAAGATATGCGGAGGAAGGGAGCAGGCAGAGCATTAAAAATGCTTTCGCAAAGCTTTTGCCGGTAAAGCTCCTTGAATGCGTTATAAGGGCGGCCGGTCTTGATATGGAAATGAAGGCGGGCGAGCTCTCAAAAAAACAGCGCGCAGCCCTTACGGGCACTTTAAAAGGCATGGAGTTGACACTTACAGGCCTTTGCGGTTATAATGAGGCTGTTGTCACTTCGGGCGGAGTGGATGTCGGCATGATAGATCCTAAGACCATGGAGTCTAAGAAAGTCAAAGGGCTTTATTTTGCAGGGGAGGTCTTGGATATTGATGCACTTACAGGGGGCTATAATCTTCAGATAGCCTGGAGCACCGGAGCGGCGGCAGGAATACATGCAGGAGAATAAGATATGTCATTTACAATAGCAATAGACGGGCCGGCAGGAGCCGGAAAAAGCACTATAGCAAAGCTTGTAGCAAAGGAGCTTGAATGCATATATGTCGACACGGGCGCAATGTACAGAGCGCTTGCCCTTTATATGGTAAGGAAGGGCGTTGACATTCATGATGAAAAAAAGGTGGAGGCAGAGCTTGCGGGCGCAGATGTGAGCCTTATGTATGATAAGGGCGAACTGAAAGTAATGCTTAACGGCGAAAATGTAGCAGGTATTATCCGTACACCCGAAGTTTCAGAGGCGGCTTCAGTTGTCTCTGCATACAGACAGGTCAGAAAGGAACTTGTTCGCCGCCAGCAGCTGATGGCCGAAAAGACCGACCTTGTTATGGACGGAAGGGATATAGGAACCTGCGTACTTCCAAGTGCAGATCTTAAGATATATCTCACGGCAGATGCAAGGGTCAGAGGCGAGAGAAGGTATAAGGAGCTTCTTGAAAAGGGCGAGGAATGCGATCTTGAAGAGATAATACGCGATGTTATCGAAAGAGACAGGCGCGATATGACAAGAGAGGAAAGCCCCTTAAGACAGGCCGATGATGCCGTCCTTGTTGACAGCTCATATATGAGCATAGAAGAAGTCTGCAGCGCCATACTTGATCTTGTAAAAGATAAAAAAAAAAACTGCATTGAGATAAGAGTCTGCAAGACGGCGGGCTTTTGCTTCGGTGTAAAAAGGGCGGTCGATAAAGTGTACGAATGCATCGAGTCTGAAGAAGGCCCCATATATACCTACGGTCCCATAATCCACAATGAGGACGTGGTTGCCGAACTTGAAAAAAAGGGCGTAAAGGTATGGGATGATGACAGCAAAGGTGAAAAGGGTACACTGATCATACGTGCGCACGGCATAGGAAAAGAGCGTATGCGAAAGCTTCAAAGTATCGGTATGAATGTGATCGACGCGACATGTCCTTTCGTTAAAAAGATTCATAAGATAGTAAGCGAAAAAAGCGCCGAAGGCTATAATATCATCATTGCCGGAAAGAAGGATCATCCCGAGGTAATAGGTATAACCGGGTGGTGCGAAGGGCCGTTTTATGTGGTGTCCGAACCCGAAGATCTTGATAATATCCCGTTTGAAGAGGGAAGTAAATGCTGCCTTGTTTCGCAGACAACTTTTAATCATAATAAATTTAATAAAATTGTTGCAAAATTTAAAAAAACAATGTATTATGGATTAGTATTTAATTCGATTTGCAATGCCACGCAGGAAAATCAGGAAGAAACAGCCAGAGTTTCCGAGTGGGCAGACGTTATGCTGGTCATTGGGGGCAAGCATAGCTCAAATACTCAGAAGCTGAATGAGATCGCATCCGAAAGGTGTGAGCATACATATTTCATTCAGTCTTCGGATGAACTGGATCCGGCCTGGATCGACCATGCAGATAGAGTTGGTATTACAGCGGGAGCTTCTACGCCGCAAAATATAATTGAGGAGGTCAAAACTAAATGTCAGAAGAAAGTTTTGAGAAATTGCTGGAAGAAAATGTAAAGACTATATCAAATGGAGAGATTGTAACCGGTACAGTTATCGATGTAAAGCCGGATGAAATAGTATTGAATATCGGTTACAAAGCCGATGGTATAATCACACGCTCAGAGTTCACAAACGAGCCCGGAGTAGACCTTGCAACAGTCGTTAAGGTAGACGATCAGCTTACATGTAAGGTCATCAAGATCAATGACGGCGAAGGACAGGTACTTCTTTCATACAAGAGACTTGCAGCCGACAGAGGAAATCAGGTGCTTCAGGAAGCATTTGAGAATCAGACAGTACTTAAGGCAAAGGTTACACAGGTAATGTCCGGCGGTCTTTCCGTAAATGTAGAGGAGACAAGAGTATTCATCCCCGCAAGCCTTGTATCGGATGTATACGAGAAGGATCTTTCCAAGTATCAGGATCAGGAAGTTGAATTCGTCATCACAGAATTCAATCCCAAGAAGCGCCGCATCCTTGGTAACTGCAAGCAGCTCATCCTTGCAAAGAAGGAAGCTTTAAAGAAAGAGCTTTTCGACAACATCGCAGTCGGAATGATCGTAGAAGGAAAAGTTAAGAATATCACAGATTTCGGTGCATTCGTAGATCTTGGCGGTGCAGACGGCCTTATCCACATCAGCGAAATGGGCTGGAGCAGGCTTGAGAACCCCAGAAAGGTATTCAAGGTAGGTCAGGAAGTTACCGCTTTCATCAAGGACATCAACGGAGAAAAGATCGCCCTTTCAATGAAGTTCCCCGAGGACAACCCCTGGAAGGATGCAGAAGTTAAATATGCACCCGGAACAATAGTTAAGGGCAAGGTCGTAAGAATGGCAGATTTCGGCGCATTCGTTGAACTTGCGGACGGTGTTGACGCACTTCTGCATATTTCACAGATCTCAAAGGATCATATCGCAAAGCCCGGTGATGTACTTTCAGTCGGACAGGAGATCGAAGCAAAGATCATCGACCTCAATATCGAGGACAAGAAGATATCCCTCAGCATGAAGGCTCTTCTTCCCGAAACAGAGGACGAGACGGTTGCAAGCACAGATGCCGAGCCGGTAAGCGCAGATGAAGCACCTGCAGCTTCAGAAAGCCCTGCAGCTGAGAAAGCACCCGCTTCAGAAGAATAATAATTATTATCCCTATGGCGAGGCCATAGGGATTTTTAAAAGGTTTTTGTATGGATGAACTTATCGCAAACGAACTGACAGTTGAAGATGATATTTACCGGCCGCCGTTTTTTCCGGAAAAGGAAAAAACAATATTTTTTGACATAGAGACGACGGGCCTTTCAAGCAGAAATGCCGGGGTCTATCTTATCGGCTACGCAGTGTATGAAAACGAAAAATGGCAGCTCAGGCAGCTTTTTGCGGAGAGGATGAGCGATGAACTAAAGATCCTTAAAGCGGCATGTGACCTTCTTTCTTCTTATGATGCCGTAGTTACCTTTAACGGTGACAATTTTGATATTCCATTCATAAACAAGTCTTTAAAAGACTACGGCATTGAACCCCCCACTATAAAAAGATCTGTGGACCTTTTTAAGATACTAAGGCCCTTTAAGGATTTTCTTGGTCTTGAAAACGCAAAGCAGACTACATTTGAAGGCCTGCTTGGCTTTGACAGAAGCGATGACAAAAACGGCGGAGAACTGATCCCGGTCTATAAGGAATATCTTAAAGACCATGATGAGCGAAAAAAAGAAGACCTCTTACGGCACAATATGTATGATGTAAGAAGAATGCTCAGCCTGCCCGAGATCTTAAAAATATCCGATGTTATGGAAAACATCCTGTATATAGATAATGTTTCGGCTCAGGCGGACCGGCTGTCTATAGAGTATACCTCCGCATGCAGACTTGCTTTTAAGCTGTCTCATTCTTCCAAAGATATTATGCTTGAGGCAGAAGAAGACAGGGTGCATATCACAGTCCCTGTCTCAGACGGAAAAACAAGATTTTATTATAATGACCCCGAAAATTATTATTATCTTCCCATGGAGGACAGGGCCATACACAAAAGTTTGGCAGGATTTGTTGATTCGTCGCACAGACAGCGTGCCACAAAAGCAAATTGCTACAGCAATGAACCGGTAAGTGTTATTGTAAATGAAAAAAATCTTACAAGATTTATAGATTCTCTTGCGGAAAGGTTTTTGATAAAAGTTAAAGCAAGGTGAAAATTTGTTCGATTTTCGCTTGCGTATTGCCGCGACATAGTGTATAATCATTATGTCATCCGGCAACTATATATCCGGCGGGCAATATGGAGAGAAAATGATCGCATCACTTAAAGGAAGGGTTTTATACAGAGATATTTCATCCGTTGTAATAGAATGCGGCGGAGTGGGCTACGAGGTATTTGTAACTTCATCTGTTATGTCACAGGGGCTTAGCGCGGGCGACGAGATAATGCTGCACACATATATGCAGGTCTCGGAAAACGGGATAAGCCTTTTCGGTTTTTCTTCAAGAGAAGAAAAAAAGCTTTTTGAAAAGCTTATTTCGGTAAGCGGAGTGGGGCCTAAGGGCGCTGTTTCAATTTTGTCCGCTTTAGGACAGACCGGCCTTTTGATAGCCATCGCAACAAATGATCATAAGAGCATCTCAAAGGCACCGGGCATCGGCACAAAGACAGCCCAAAAGATAATACTTGATCTTAAAGACAAAGTAGATACAGATCAAATAGAAAAGAGCACCGGAATCTCGGTGGATGTAAACGAAATATCGGGCTCTGCAGCGGAAGAAGCGCTGATGGCGCTTACTTCACTTGGCTTTAAGGATGCGGAAAGCCGTTCGGCCATCGCTTCAATAAAAGACAAGGATAAGATGGATGCGGAAGCCATACTTGGCATAGCGCTCAAAAAACTGGCAAGATAAGGGAAAAAGTAAATGGAAAAAAGGATCATCACAACTGAATTTACGCCGGAGGATTCTTTGATAGAAAATCACCTTCGCCCGCAGACTCTTGCCCAGTATATGGGTCAGGAAAAGCTTAAAGAGACCCTTGGCATATATATAAAAGCCGCCAAAGAAAGAAACGAGGCGCTGGATCATCTGTTGTTCTACGGGCCTCCCGGTCTTGGCAAAACAACGCTTGCAGGTGTCATTGCAAACGAGATGGGTACAAATTTAAAGGTGACAAGCGGCCCGGCAATAGAAAAACCCGGCGAAATGGCGGCCATACTCAACAACCTTTCCGAAGGGGATGTCTTATTTGTCGACGAAATACACCGCTTAAACCGTCAGGTCGAAGAGGTGCTTTATCCCGCTATGGAAGACTTTGTCATAGACATCATGATAGGAAAGGGCGAGACAGCGCATTCCATCAGACTTAAGCTTCCAAAGTTCACTCTTATAGGCGCTACCACCCGGGCAGGTCTCTTAAGTGCGCCCCTTCGAGACAGGTTCGGAGTCATGCACAGAATGGAATATTACACCCGGCCGGAACTTGAAAGCATTATCAAAAGGTCGGCAAAGGTCCTTGATGTGGAAATAGATGACGAAGGCCTCGCAGAGCTTGCCAAAAGATCAAGAGGAACCCCCAGGCTTGCAAACAGGCTCCTTAAAAGAGTAAGGGATTTTGCTCAGGTAAAATACGGCGGGGTGATAAATCTTGAGGCAGCGGAATATGCTCTCGATATTCTTGGCGTGGATCCTTTGGGGCTTGACGCAAACGACAGGAAGATCCTTGAAAGCATAATATACAAATTCGGGGGAGGCCCTGTCGGTCTTGACACTCTGGCTGTTTCACTGGGAGAAGATGTCGGCACTTTGGAAGATGTATACGAGCCCTATCTTATTCAAAACGGTCTTTTGATGAGGACCCCGCGGGGAAGGGTTGCTACAGAGGCCGCTTATGCGCATCTTGGCATAGAAAATGCATAAAAACTATTGTATATTTTCTATTTTGTGTGTATAATCAAAACAGTAAATCTCTGTTTTGGAGGCGCATGATGCAGGACAATAATACAGTGGAAGTTATGATCGGCGGCAGGGTATACAATCTGTCGGGCTATGAGGATGTAAGCTATTTGCAAAAGGTTGCAGCGTACATAAACGGGCGCGATCAGGAGCTTATGAAGCAGACAGGTTACGCAAAGCAGAAGCCTGATATGCAGAATGTACTTTTGCAGCTTACACTGGCAGATGATTATTTTAAATGCAATCGTGAACTCGAAAACATCAAAAGAAAATATCATGATCAGGAAAAAGAGATGTACAGGCTCAAGCACGAGCTTGTTTCGATGAAGATGAAATATCAGACAGATAATAAGTGATGAAAGGGCCTCTTTGATTAAGAGGCCCTTTACTTTAAGAGGTTTGTATGTATAAAAAATGTGAGCTTTTGGCACCGGCGGGTTCTGCTTTGTCACTAAAAGCCGCGATCAATGCCGGCGCCGATGCGGTATACATGGGCGGTCCCGCTTTTTCGGCCAGGGCATACGCGGACAACCCATCCGTTGATGAATACCTTTCGGCGCTTGATTTTGCGCATATAAGGGATAAAAAGGTCTATCTTACCATAAATACTCTTTTTAAAGAAAGGGAGATAGAAGAAAAACTTTATGATTACCTTTTGCCTTTTTATAAAAACGGGATCGATGCGGTGCTCATTCAGGATCTGGGCGTTCTTTCTTTTGTAAGAAGAAACTTTCCAGGTCTCATTACCCACATAAGCACGCAGATGACGGTCACCGGGGCTTATTCCGCGGAATACTTTAAGAGCCTTGGCGCAAAAAGAGTTGTCCCCGCAAGAGAGCTTTCCTTTGAAGAGATAAAGAAGATAGCCGCGACCGGTATAGAGGTGGAGTGCTTTGTTCACGGCGCCATGTGTTATTCTTATTCGGGCAAATGTCTTTTTTCAAGCCTTGCGGGCGGAAGAAGCGGTAACAGGGGCAGGTGCGCCCAGCCCTGCAGGCAGTGTTACGATCTTTTTACCCCTGCCGGAAAAAAACTGAACCGGGCGGGAGAAAGATATCTTCTCAGTATGAAGGATATGAATACACTTTCTTTGCTCCCTAAGATCCTTGATGCAGGTGTGTGTTCACTTAAAATAGAGGGAAGAATGAAAAAGCCCGAATACATCGCAGGCGTCGTATCGATATACAGAAAATATCTTGATATGGCAGAAGAGATTCTATATAGTGATGCATCTTTTGGAAGCGCAGATAAAAAATATATCGTTTTGAAGGATGATGAAGACAAGCTCTTTGATCTTTTTAACAGAAACGGTTTTTCGAAAGGCTATTACGGGCAGAGAAACGGCCGTGATATGATGAGCCTTAAAGAGACGTCGTTTCGCGCGCATGACGAAAGCTTTATAGGCAGGATCAATGATGATTATATAAAAAAGGATATTCGACGGAATGTCCAAATGGAAATCGTCATGAAACAAGGCCAAAATATAAAGGTCCTGGTATATGACGATGAAAACAGGCTGGAGCTTTCTTATTCAGCCCCCGATGCCGCAACTATCAGGCCGCTTTTGACAGGGGATGTAAAAAAACAGTTTTCAAAAAGCGGCGGCACTGATTTTAATGTGACGGACATATCGCTCGATATGGATAATGACATTTTTGTTCCCGTTTCGGCAATGAATTCCATGAGGCGAGAAGCGCTCGACAGATTTAAGGAACTGCTTTTGAAAAAATACAGGAAAAATGCGCCTCAAAAGGAAGAGGAAAGCCGTGAAAAGGATCGATATGCCAAAGAAGAGATTTCCGGCATAGAGAAAAGAGTATCGGTAAAGGTTACTTCATATGACCAGCTTAAGGTCTGCCTTGATTCGGGTCTTTTTGACAGGGTCTATTTATCGCCTTTTACAGTTCCTGTAAACGATCTTAAGGATGTATGCGAAAAAATTAAAGCAAGTGGCGCGGAATGCTTTTATTCCTTCCCGGAACCGTTGCGTTATAATGATGAGATCTTCTATGAAAAAAATATCGCTGTCTTAAAAAATGCCGGGCTGAGCGGTTTCTTATGCGACAGCGCCGAAAGTCTGTGTTTTGTAAAAAAACATTTTGAAAATGCTTATATCGTGGCAGACCAGGGGCTTTATACATGGAACAAAGAGGCTGCAGGTTCTTTAAGGGATATGTGCGATGAATTGACCTGCCCTGCGGAATTAAACGAAAGAGAGCTTAAAGAAAGAGGAATGCTTAGCTCGGAGCTTGTCGTATACGGCTATCTTCCCATGATGATATCTGCAGGATGCGTATTTAAAAATACTGCGGGCTGCCTTAAGGCTGCACCCGGCAACAACATCGCGGTCTTAAAGGATGACAAAAAACATGAATTTAAGGTCTTGGCGGAATGCAGCTCATGCCGGAACATAATATATAACTGTGTTCCGCTGGTCTTATTTGATGATGAGAAGCTTCTTTCACGTATTTTGGCAGATCATTTAAGACTGTCTTTTACGGTGGAAAACGAAAAGGAAACCCGGGCCGTGATAGAAAGCTTTAAAAAGAAAAAATATGATCTTTTGTTTACCAGGGGACATGTTACAAGAGGTGTGGAATAATTGATAGAACTGTTTACACATATATTACAATATCTGTCCATATCGATCATCGTAATGCTGACCATAAACAGCTATTCGCTGCTTTTTAAGAGCGAGGAGGATGCGGTCTTTGGATACAGGATAAACATATTTTTGACACTGATGCTTCATTTTACGCTTTTTGCACCGGTGCTTTTACAAAATATGCATCTGTATTATCTGGTTTTTTACCTTGCGCAGATGGCATATCTTTTCCTGTTTCCGATCATCTTCAGGGCTGTACACAGACGTTCAAACAGGCTACTTATAAACCTTATGATGATCATGCTGTCCATAGGCCTGCCCATACTTACAAGGCTTGGCAGACAGAAGGCGGTAAAACAGTTCGTGTTCCTGCTTATAGCAAGCGCGGTAGTTTTGTTTATACCGATGCTGCTTAAAAGGTTTGAGACGACAAGAAAGCTTGCGGCCGTTTTCGGCATCCTCGGACTTATGATGCTGACACTTGTTCTCCTTGTTTCAAGGACCACATACGGCGCGAACCTGTCGCTTAACATCGGGCCGATATCGCTTCAGCCATCAGAATTTGTAAAGCTTACATATGTTCTTTTGCTGGCGGTGCTTTTCAGAAAAAGGACGGATATTAAAAGAATAGGTTTTGTAACGGCAATAGCGCTGATGCACACCGGGGTCCTGGTGCTTTCAAAGGACCTTGGAGGCGCTCTTATATACTTTGGGATCTTCATTGCCGTGCTCTATGTTGCGTCGGAAAAGCCTTTGTATCCCGCTTTGGCAGGGTGCGTGCTTGGCGCGGGCGGCGTAGTGGCATATTATCTCTTTTCCCATGTAAGGGTCAGAATAACTGCATGGCTCGACCCCTGGTCGGTCATAAACGATCAGGGATATCAGGTCGCACAGTCGCTCTTTTCATTGGCCGACGGAGGCCTCTTTGGGAGCGGCGTATACCTTGGAAGCCCCAAAAGCATTCCTGTCGTGGAAAAGGATTTTGTTTTTTCCGCGATCTGCGAAGAGCTGGGAGCGATATTTGGAATATGTCTTATACTTTTGTGCCTGTGCCTGCTTCTTGTCATGGTAAAAATGACTATGAAGAATTCCGTTGCGCTTTATAAACTCATCGGTGTCGGCTTTGAAACGGCCTACGGCATACAGACGCTTCTTACCATCGGCGGAGCCATAAAGCTCATACCTTCTACCGGAGTAACTCTTCCCTTTGTCAGCTACGGAGGAAGCTCCCTTATTGCAAGCATAATGATGTTTGGAATACTTCAGGGGCTTTTCATAAAGGGAAACAGGGTAGAGGATGCAAAGAGACTTAAAAAAGAGCTTGAAGAGGCAGCTTCGGAGGAGGTCGAAGAGGGCGAGGACGGAAAGAAGATAGTCAGAAAACGCATAAAGGTTCCAAACAAAAAGCAAAAAGCCCTGCTTAGGCAGGATGATACCATGAGGGGGCTTACGATAACTTCTGTAAAACCTTCAAAAAGGATAGGTATCGGTTTTGCGGGGCTGTTCGTTATATGCATCGTCTATCTATTGTATTTTGTGCTCATAGGCTGCAATGATGAAAAGATCGTGGCCAATACATATCATACCTCAAGGGTCGGAGGCGCTTCCGAAAAAGTTATAAGAGGCGATATACTCGGAAGTGATATGAACGCGCTTGCTTCTACGACCGTAAGCGGCGGAAAAGAACAAAGAACATACCCTTACGGCAATCTGTTTGCCCATGTTGTGGGATACACAAGCGGAGGTATGACGGGGCTTGAAAATATTGCGAACAAATACCTGCTTACCGCAACGCGCAGCGTTCAGGAAAGCCTAAAGGAAGACCTTTCGGGCTCAAAGAAAAAGGGAGACAGCATAGTTACCACCATTAATCCCGCGCTTCAATATACGGCATATACGGCAATGGGAGACAACACAGGCGCCGTAGTCGTTATGGAAGCCGATACGGGCGATATCCTTTGCATGCTCAGCAAACCGGATTATGACCCCAACAACATGGATGAGATATGGGAAAACATATCACAGCTTTCAAACGGAGAATCCTTCTTTGTAAACAGGGCTACGGGAGGAATGTACCCGCCGGGGTCTACGTTTAAACTCCTGACAATGCTTGCATATTTAAGAAGCGATCCAAAGGGGTATTTAGGCTTTGAATACGACTGCACAGGGTCATTTACCTATGACGGCATTGAAATGAAATGTGCCCAGGGTCATGTCCACGGGCATCTGAACCTTTTCGGAGCGCTTGCGCAGTCATGCAACGGTGCATTTGCCAAAATAGGAACGGGGCTTCCCGATGACACACTTATAAGGATAGCGGATGATTTCCTGTTCAATAAAGAATTTACATTTTATCCAATGCGTCAGAGCAGCCTGCCCGTGAAAGCAGGAATGACCGCAGGAGAGAAGATGCAGATATGCATAGGACAGGGCGCGGTGACCGAAAGTCCACTCCACAACTGTATGATAACCGCAGCCATAGCAAACGGCGGAGTTATGATGCAGCCGAAGATCATAAAAAAGATCGTTTCATCGACAGGCAAAGTGGTAGAAAGCTTTGCGGATACAGTTCTTGCAAGACCCCTTACAAAGGATGAAGCATCCATCATCGAAGAGGCGATGCTTACGGTGACAAAAGAAGGAACCGGCTATCTTGTATATTCGGATGAATATTATTCTGCCGGAAAGACAGGCTCTGCGCAATACGGAAAAGACCCGGACGCTCTGCATGCCTGGTATACAGGCTATGCTTGGAAGGAAAACGGCAAGAAGATAGTTGTCAGCGTGATACTTGAAGGCGGAGGCTCGGGCGGAGTAAATGCCGCACCCATTGCCAAAGCGATCTTTGATCAGTACATGTCGATGACAGATTAAAAAAAACTTGCTTATGCAGAGAAAATCTGCTAGAATATGGTCTGCATGTGCTTTTTGCGCCTGCAGACCATTTTTTACGGAAGGAGGATCATACGTTATGGAAGCAACAAGCTGCGGCGGCATAGTTATATATCGCGGAAAGATCCTTGTTCTGTATAAGAATTACAACAATAAGCATGAAGGCTGGGTAATGCCCAAAGGCACTGTAGAACCCGGAGAGACATTTGAACAGACCGCGCTTCGCGAGGTAAAGGAAGAAGCGGGAGTGGATGCCGAGATCATTTCATATATAGGAAAGAGTCAGTACACATTCCATGTAAGGGAAGGCTTTGTGGAAAAAGAAGTTCACTGGTATCTTATGAGCTCATCCGGCTATCAGAGCGTGCCGCAAAGAGAAGAGTTCTTTACGGATTCAGGGTATTACAAGTTCCATGAGGCATATCATCTCCTGCAGTATCCAAATGAACAGCAGATCTTAAAGGATGCCTATGCCGAGTATAAAAGAAAAAGACATGCCGGCGAGTGGCCCGATCAGAGTTGAC
>JAEEGF011007489.1_pt1 | contig 19589 bp, 16 predicted proteins | sample 9134171 | NCBI WGS metagenome assembly JAEEGF01 (sample SAMN16246542, study PRJNA631951) | gut metagenome | biome: gut microbiome; feature: rumen; material: AP-attached | host: Bos | place: Iran: Karaj | collected 2018-10
ACGAAACCAACTACGACATCCGCATCCTCCAGCAGAAAATCATCGGCAACCTCCAGGCCGTCGACCGCCTCTGCCGCGAGCAGACCACCATTGAGGAGATAGTATGAAGATACTCGTCGTCAGATTCCGGCAGATGGGCGATGCCATACTCGCCACTCCCCTGCTCTCGACGCTCAGGGCCAACTACCCCGATGCGCAGATTGACTTTGTGCTCAACGCGCGCATAGCCCCGCTCTTCGAGGGCCATCCCGCCATCAGCCGCGTCATCACGTTCACCGACGACGAGCGTCATGCTCCCCTCACCTATATAAGAAAAGTGTGGCGCACCGTACACGAGACGCACTACGATGCCATCATCGACATGCGCTCCACCCTCAACACTATGCTCTTCGCCCTCTGCTCGCTGCGCAGCCGCTGGCGCATAGGCATCAGCAAGCCCTACACCTGGGCCGTCTTCAACCGCCGCTACCCCGGCTGCGACGACGACGAGAGCATGATCAGCCATAACCTCAGGCTCGCAGAGCCGCTCTTGGAGGAGAGAGAGGAAAGAGGAGAGGGGAAAGAGGAGAGAGGAAAGAGGAAAGTGGAGAGGAACCTCTCGCTGAGCATCAGCGATGCTGAGAAGCAGCGCTTCCGCAGCTACATGCAGCAGCAGGGCATCGACTTCAGCCGGCCCGTGCTCCTCGTGGGCGTCACGGCCAAGCTCGAGAGCAAGACATGGCCCGAAGACCGCATGACCGCCATCCTGCGTCGCTTCATCGAGGCCTTCCCCCAGTGGCAGCTCATCTTCAACTATGCCCCCGGCCGCGAAGCCGACAATGCCCGTCGCATCCGCGACAGCCTGTCCACCTTTGCTGCGACATCGTCGCAGTCCCCATCGCAGCCTCTGCCCGTCTTCCTCAGCATCGAGGCCAAGAGCCCCCGCGAGCTCGCTGCCATGGCGGCCAACTGCACCGCCTACTTCGGCAATGAGGGCGGGGCCCGCCATATCGTCCATGCCATGGGCCGCCCCTCGCTCGTCGTCTGCTCGCCCTCGGCCAGCAAGGCCACCTGGCTGCCGCACGACACCGACATCACCGCCATAGGCCTCTCGGCCTCCGACATCCGTCCCGATGCCGCCGCACTCACTCCCCGCGAGCAGTACGACCTCATCACCGTCGACCGCCTATGGCCGCTCCTACGCAGCTTCTGCGAAGGCTTACAGGAGACTCCGAAACTTTAGTTATTCATAAATATTAACCACAAAACAGAACAACAGTATGACAACAGGAAATGTACGGCCAGAGTCGATGGAGAGGATTACGACGCCCGCTCTGGCACAGAAGTTCATCGACGAACAGGTACAGGAGCTCAGAGCTCAGATTGGCGACAAGAAAGTGCTGCTCGCACTTTCAGGCGGTGTAGACTCGTCAGTGGTGGCAGCACTGCTGATCAAGGCCGTAGGACGGCAGCTGGTGTCGGTCCACGTCAACCACGGCCTGCTGCGCAAGGGTGAGCCCGAGCAGGTGGTGCGCGTCTTCCGCGACGAGATGAAAGCCAACCTGGTGTATGTCGATGCCACCGACCGCTTCCTCGACAAGCTCGCCGGCGTTGCCGACCCCGAGCAGAAGCGCAAGATCATCGGTGCCGAGTTCATCCGCGTCTTCGAGGAGGAGGCCCGCAAGCTCGAGGGCATCAGCTTCCTCGCACAGGGCACCATCTATCCCGACATCGTAGAGTCGGGTCCCGTGAAGTCCCACCACAATGTGGGCGGCCTGCCCGACGACATGCAGTTCGAGCTCGTGGAGCCCATCAAGCTGCTCTTCAAGGATGAGGTGCGCGTAGTAGGCAAGGAGCTAGGCCTGCCCGACAACATGGTGTTCCGTCAGCCCTTCCCTGGCCCCGGACTCGGTGTCCGCTGCACAGGAGCCATCACCCGCGACCGTCTGGAGGCACTCCGCGAGAGCGATGCCATCCTCCGCGAGGAGTTCGCCAAAAACGGCCTGGAGGGCAAGGTATGGCAGTATTTCACCGTCGTGCCCGACTACAAGTCGACAGGCGTCAAGGACAACAAGCGCAGCTGGGACTGGCCCGTCATCATCCGTGCCGTGAACACCCGTGATGCCATGACAGCCACCATCGAGGAGATTCCCTATCCCCTGCTCCACCACATCACCCGCCGCATCGTGACCGAGGTACCCGGCGTCAACCGCGTGCTCTACGACCTCACCCCAAAACCCACCGGCACCATCGAGTGGGAATAGGAAAAACGAGGCCATCAACCATTACAACACGACTGCACGATCACTTGTTCGTGCAGTCGTTTCTTTTAGTAACATGTCATTTCCGAATTGTCACGACTGTTCCTCCATCAACTTGACCAAGTAGAGCGGAGATATCCAGTGGCCAAAAATCACTGGTTGTCTTCAATGTAATCGTTCATGCGATCGATCCAACTGCCAGTCATCAAGCCAAAGCGGTCGCAGTCGCTGATTCGCCACTGGCCGTCCTCATAGACCACGGAGAAGTCCATCTCCACCTTTTCGTCGCCCTTCTTGAGGAAGTAGTTGACTGTGCCCTCGTCGCCATCAAGAGAGGCATCAATATCCTGCACTTCGAAAGGAGGCTCGAAGAAGGCCCACAGGGCTGTCCAATCACCATCCGCTACGAATGCATCTTCTCCTTTATTGACGTCGATCTCGCGAACCTTGTCGACAAGCCCCCTGAACTCCTTTGAGCAGTACTGGCCGACAAGATCGATGTTGGGCTCGCAGTCGTCTTCGTCGCGCGGGGCACAGATGGTGTTAACGTCTTCATAGATGGCATTGATCAGAGCCACAACGCCTTCCTCCGTCTTGAGGGCTGTTCCCTCGGCGTCCGGCCCGGCTTCCTCCGCCACTTGTTCAGCAGCCTCGCTGCTTTTCTCCTTGCTGGCATCTTTCGAGCCGCAAGCCACCATCATGCACACTGAGACTGCAACAATGGCCATCAGATAAAGTTTTGCTTTCATATTCGTTTTTGATTAGAATTAATATTAGTAATGAAGTTTGTATTGAATTTTCTAGCTTAACATTTTGACTGTTGAAAAGGAGGCGGACTGCAGCTAACGGGCATCCAGGAGCTGACGGTAGAGGGCTACGTACTGCTGGGTGTAGCGCTGATAGCTGAAGGACTGGGAGTGGCGGAGGGCGGCATCGGCCTGCGGCGAGTCCTTGTGCCAGGCCTCGACGGCACGGCTGACGGTGGCGGCCATCGCCTCAGGGGCGTAGTCGAAGAAATAGGCGGCATGATCGGCACATACCTCGGGCAGGCTGCTGAAACGGGAGCTGACGACGAGGCACCGGTGGCGCATGGCCTCGAGGACGGGAATGCCGAAGCCCTCGAGACGGCTGGGGAAGAGGAAGGCACGGGCATGGCTGTAGAGCCAGCGCTTCTGCCCGTCGGTGATCTTGCCGGTGAGCAGCACCCGTCCCCCGCCCTGCTCCTGGATGAGCTGGCGCAGCTGGCCGGCGAAGGCGAAATGATCGTCGCCGCAGATGAAGAGCTTCATGTCGGGGAAGTGGCGCATCATGGGCACGAGCGTCTGGAAGTTCTTCTTCTCGCGAATCTGCCCGATGGTGAAGAAGAAGGGCTCGTCGTCGCTCTGCACGAACGGCGGACGCTGCTGTGGCTCGTCGTCGTGGCTAGCGATGCCGTTGTAGATGACGTCGAGGGGCTTGGTGCCTATGTGATAGTGAGTGCGGATATCGCTCTCGACATAATGTGAGATGCAGGTGAGATGGTCGCTGCGGCGCATGCGCCACCATAGCTGGATGATGTGTCGCAGACGATGGATGCCGCTCTTCTCACGGAGGAAGTTGAGGTCGTGGACGGTGAGCAGCTGGATGGTATGGCTGTCGCCACCCCGCAGGTGATACTGCTGGTCGGTGGCATGCCAGAGGTCGATGTGCTTGCCGAGCCGTCGCAGGTCGTCGCGCTTGCGGCTGCGGCGGATGTAGTCGATATGACTGCCGAAGGAGCCCACCAGATGGTCGGGCACTATATATATAAAATGTGTATCGGGCAGGTTGGCCTCAGCCAGCAGCGGAGCATAGTTGCGGGCTATCTCGCCGAATCCGTTGAGGTCGGCCAGGTGTGAGAAATCGATCAGGACGTTATGCATACATTAAACACCAAACAAAGATGCCTACCTGAACTTTCGTGTATCTTGATAGTCATGGTACGACTGGTTGAAGTCAACATAGTCGAAGCCGTGAATACGCCGTTTCCCTTCTGGGGGCAATTGCATATAATCGCCGAAGAGACAACGCAGATAGGTGTCTGGGTGCTCGACGCCCAACAGCTCATGGCCTTCAAAGGTGATGGGTGTAGGTTCGCCCATCACTTCTCTGGGCATCACGCTACGCTCGCCACTGTCGTAGTCGGCAATGAGGGGAGCCTCATAGTAGCCGTACTTCGTCTGTATGCGTTTCAACATCCGCTGAAGGGTGATGTTCTTCACCGTAGCCTGAAGCAGACGCGGCAACCACGAAGTATAGCCCCGTCCACGCTTGTAGGGGTCACGGTTGCGCAGGTAAATCCAACTCTTCACGGCATGGAAGCGGTTGAACCGCAGCTTGCGTAGCCACTTGCTCTTCGCCACACCGTCGAGGGGCAGAATGTCTACATAGACGCCGCCCAGTTGGTATAGCCCCCAGCGTTCAATGAGGGTGGTGCTTCCATCGATGACTTTCAAGAAGGTGCCCGAGCACTTCTCGTCTTTCTCGACGCACAACAGCTCAAACGGCTTGGGCAGCCACTCTGCGCCATGTTCTATGAAACGCTCGTAGTCGGGGCGAGGCATGGCAATGTCGGCATCGTCGTCCCATGGAATGAAGCCCCCATGGCGCACGGCCCCAAGCATGGTGCCATCAGAAAGGTAATAGGTTATGTTGTGCTCACGGCACACTTTGTCCACCGCAAGCAGGACGGTGAGTATACGTTCTTGTATTTGCTTTACACTGTAGTCGGCCATGACAACTGCTTATTAGTTTCTATTTTTTATTGTTTTGTTCCTCAGCATCTGTTTCGCTGCCTCGGCAATGATTACCGGTTACGACTTGTTGTCGCAATTCTGACTGCAAAGTTACAATAAAAACAAATAAAAAACAAATTTCAAGGCTTCTTTCTTGCTATTTTCAGATTTTCTGTGTACCTTTGCGGCGAAAAAGCTATTTATCTAAGATGATAAGGTTATCAAAATCGGTTGTGGGCAAGGCCGAGTCTGCAGCTGTGGCTCACATCATTGAGGACATCGGCTATTTGGGCATGGGAGCCGTTGTGGGCGATTTCGAGCATGAGTTAGAGCAGTTCATAGGTGGCAACCGCCGTGTGCTTTGCGTCAACAGCGGTACTGCCGCCCTCCACTTGGCCGTGCAGGCCGTCACCCGCCCCGGCAACGAGGTGCTGGTGCCCAGTTTCACCTTTGTCGCCACCTACCAAGCCATTCGCGCCGCCGGCTGCATACCGGTGAGCTGCGACATCAGGCCTGACACGCTTACACTCGACATCGCCGATGCCGCCCGCCGCATCACGCCTCGCACCAAAGCCATCATGCCTGTCTACTATGCCAGCAACAGCAGCCTGGCCGACGAGTACATCGACTTTGCCCGCAGTCACGGCCTGCGCATCATCGAGGACGCCGCCCACAGCTTTGGCTGCATCAACAAAGGCCGGCGCATAGGTTCTTTCGGCGACATTGCCTGCTTCAGCTTCGACGGCATCAAGAACATCACCACCGGTGAAGGCGGTGCCGTGGTCACCGCCGACGAGGAGGTTATCCAACGTGTGAGCGATGCCCGCCTTTTAGGCGTCCAAAAAGACTCAGAGAAACGCTACGCCGGCACGCGCAGCTGGAACTTCGACGTTGTGGACCAGGGCTACCGCTACCACATGAGCAACATTTTTGCTGCCATCGGACAGGTGCAGCTGAGCCGCTTTGAGAGCGAGTTCGCCCCACGGCGCCGTGCCATTGCCCGCCGCTATACCGACTTGCTGGCCGACAACCCCAACGTGCGCCTCACACCCATGGACTACAAGCGCGACATCACCCCCCACATCTTCGCCCTGCAGATTCTCAACGGCAAGCGCCCACAGCTGGAGCGGCTGCTGAAAGAGCACGATGTGCAGTACGGCATTCAGTATGCTCCCAACCACCACCTCACGCTGTTCAGGGAAGACGTCAGCCTGCCCGTCACCGACGAGGTGTACAGCCAAATCATTTCCATTCCCATGCACCCTGAGCTTACCGACGATGACATACAACTCGTCTGCGGGCTCATCAACAGCCTTTAGCACTATGAAGACCATTATCCTGGCAGGAGGCTTCGGAACACGCCTCGCCGAGTACACCAAACTCATCCCCAAGCCCATGGTGGAGATTGGCGGCAAGCCCATCCTCTGGCACATCATGAACCTCTATGCCAGCCACGGCTACAACGACTTCGTTGTGGCACTGGGCTATAAGGGCGAGGTCATCAAGAACTATTTCTTAGAGTACTACACGCTGAACAACGACTTCACCATCGACTTGAGCAATGGCACGCTGACCACCATCAACGAGCACAAGCGCGACTGGCGTGTGACGCTGGTCGACACGGGTGCCGACTCGCTCACCGGCGGTCGTGTGAAACGGCTGAAGGACATCATTGGCGACGAGGACTTCATGATGACATATGGCGATGCCGTGGCCAACATCAACATCACCCGACTGGTGGAGCACTACCGCAAGGCCGGCCGTCTGGCCACCGTCACTGCCGTGCACCCCACAGCGCGCTTCGGCGAGATACAGATAGACGACGAGGGCTTTGTGCGCTCGTTCAAGGAGAAGCCACAGCTCAACCAAGGTTGGATCAATGGCGGGTTCTTCGTGCTCAGTCCCCGTGTGTTCGACTACATCGACGGCGACCGCACCACCTTCGAGGCCGAGCCGCTGGAGCGCCTCACCCGCGAAGGGCAGCTCACTGCCTACCTTCACAACGGTTTCTGGCAGTGCATGGACACTGTTCGCGACCGCGACCTGCTGAACAAGCTTTGGGACGAGGGCAATGCTCCCTGGATCCATACTGACGACTGACAAGCCGCATACAGAACAAAAGTCTGCGGCATCACCGAATAAGACATTAGAGTTTAGCATTTAGAGTGGCCACATACGACATACGCCCCTTACAATTACGCATGCTGCGCGTGCTTGAAGCTCTCGACAATACCTGCCGGGAGCATCACATCACCTACGGCATGTTCGCCGGCAGCCTTCTTGGAGCAGTTCGCCACAAAGGCTTCATTCCTTGGGACGACGACATGGACATCCTCATGCCCCGCCCCGACTACGAGCGTTTCATTCAGCACAGCAGCGAATGGCTGCCAGAGCCTTACGAGTTTGTGTGTGCCGAGAACGACCCCAACTACCCCCTACCCTTTGGCAAGGTGCAAGACGCCTCGACCACGCTCATCGAGCGGCTACACCTCAGCTACTTAGGCGGCATCTATGTCGATGTGTTCCCCCTCGATGCCGTGCCCTCAGGAGCCATCAGGCGCCGACTGCACTTCTGGCGCTACGGCTTTCTCAGGCAAGCCCTCTACTGGATTCACCGCGACCCCTACCGCCACGGCCACGGCCCCTCGTCGTGGGTTCCACTGCTCACCCGCAAGCTTACCACCATGGACAGTCTGCAAAAGAAAATCAGACGGCTGCTCACCAAATACGACTACGCGACTACCACCCTTGTGGCCGACTACACCGACGGCCTGCGCGTGGTGCTGCCCAAGGAGGTGGAGGGTGTCTATGTGCCCTACGAGTTCGAGGGGAAGACGCTCATGGGCATCAAAGACTACGATAGCTACCTGAAGAAGATGTATGGCGACTACATGCAGATTCCCAAGGGCGAACACCAACGGCAACACAACTTCCACCTGCTCGACCTTGACCACCCTTACCGCGACTACCATCCCTGAATTCCCATTATAAAATAAAGAACACCATGAGCATTCTGCAAAAAGACATCAAACACACCCTGGCTGGTCTCACTGCCGAGGAACGCGCCAAGTTCAACAACTCTACAGTCCTCGTCACCGGCTGCGCCGGCTTCCTGGGCTTCTACATGATGCAGTTCTTCGCCGCCGAGGCCGAGGAGCTGGGCATCAAGAAAATCATCGGCTTAGACAACTTCATGCTCGGCACACCCGGCTGGATAGAGCAGCTGAAGTCCAACCCGCGCATGAGCATACAGAAGTTCGACATCATTCGCGACAACATTGCCGACATCGAGGGAGCCGCCGAGGCCGACCTCATCATCCACATGGCCAGCATCGCCTCGCCCATGTTCTACCGCAAATACCCCATCGAGACCCTCGATGCCAACATCTGGGGCCTGCGCTCGCTGCTTGACTTCTACGCCCCACGCGGCGTGAAGGGCTTCCTCTTCTTCTCGTCGAGCGAGCTCTACGGCGACCCCGACACTGAGCACGTGCCCACCTCTGAAGACTACAACGGCAACGTATGCCCCACCGGCCCACGCGCCTGCTACGACGAGTCGAAACGCTTCGGCGAGACCATGTGTATGCTTTTCGCACAGAAATTCAACATGCCCATCGGCGTGGCACGCCCCTTCAACAACTACGGACCGGGTATGCGCATCGGCGACAAGCGTGTGCCGGCCGACTTCGCCCTCGCCGTCATGGAGAACCGCGACATCGAAATCCTCTCCAACGGCACCCCTACACGCACCTTCTGCTACATAGCCGACTCCGTGTGCGGCTACTTCAAGATTCTGCTGCACGGCAAGTACGACTACTTCAACATCGGCATCGAGAAGCCCGAAATCACCATCACCCAGCTGGCCGAAATCTATGCCAAGGCCGGCCGCGACATCTTCGGCTACCAAGGCGAGGTGCGCTACGCCGTCTCCGAAGACAAGGAGTACCTCACCAACAACCCCCAGCGCCGCTGCCCCCGTATCGACAAGGCACGCCGACTATTGGGCTACAATCCTACTATAAGCGTTGAAGAAGGCGTGACACGCTTCCTGCAATACCTCAAAGAGAGCGACGAAGCCGAATACAAGTGGTAGAGCGAAGACGCTCACACAGCTAAGATTCATCAATAAACCCATCGTAACAAACATGACTATAACAGTATTTGGACTGGGCTTCGTAGGCCTCACCACCTCACTGGGATTTGCCGAATACGGGCACACCGTCTACGGTGTCGAGATCAATGCCGAGCGGCTGGGCACCATCAAGGGCGGCCAACTGCCCTTTCTCGAGCCGGGGCTCGACCAGGCCCTGCTGCGCCATCTCGACAAAGGCTTCCACCCCATAGGCACCGACCGTCTGGCCGAGGCTGTAGGCCAGAGCGACTGCATCTACTACTGCGTAGGCACGCCCTATGGCAAAGACGGGCAAGCTGACCTCACCTACCTCTTCAGCGCCATCAGCCAGACACTCGATGTGCGCCCCGCCAACAAATATCAGGTGCTGGTGGTCAAGTCAACCATACCACCTTCAACCACCTCGCAGAAAATCATTCCCTTCCTGCAGGAGAAAGGGCTGAACGTGGGCACCGACCTCGGCGTGGCCAACAACCCCGAGTTCTTGCGCGAAGGCCACTGCTGGGACGACTTCATCCATGCCGACCGCATCGTGCTTGGCGTCAGCGACGAGCGTTCCGCCTCTGTGCTCCGCAACGTCTATGCCACGGTGAAAGAGCCCATCCACTGCGTGTCGTTGAATACCGGCGAGTTCATCAAGTACCTGTCCAACACCCTGCTGGCCACGCTCATCAGCTACAGCAATGAGATGAGCCTCGTGGCCGACACCATCGGTGGCATCGACGTGGCGGCCGCCTTCCGCATCCTGCACGAGGACAAGCGTTGGGGGGGCGCCACCATGGCCTCCTATGTCTACCCGGGCTGCGGCTACGGCGGTTACTGCCTGCCCAAAGACACCAATGCCCTTTATGCCGTTGCTCGCACAGCAGGTTTCGACGCCAAAATTCTGAAGAACGTCATCGGCACCAACGACCAGATGCCTTTGCAGATAGCTCAAAAGGTGGCTCGCGCCGCAGGCGATGACAAGGGTAGGTGTATTGGCATACTCGGCCTTTCGTTCAAGCCCGGCAGCGACGACGTGCGTGACACCCCTGCAGCCAAGATCATTCGCGAACTGCGTCTGTTAGGCTATACCCACATCGTGGGCTACGACCCTGTGGCAAATACCGAGTTCGAGCGTTACTACTCCAGCCTAGCCATTGACTATGCTTCTAGATACGCCGAGCTGGTGGACCAGGCCGAGTTGCTGGTCATCACCACGGCATGGCCCGAGTTTGCCAACGTCAAGAAGCTCACCCAGAAGCCTGTCATAGATTGCCGATATATGCTTTAGCCCCCCATGAGTGACCCTTCTATTCAGGAAATGTCTCCTGCTAAGCTCGTTATCGGCTACGATGCTAAACGCATCGTCAGAAACGGAACGGGGCTGGGCAACTACGGGCGTACGCTGGTGAACGACCTCGCTGCGCTGGACGAGTTTGAGCTGCGCCTCTATGCCCCCGACAACGGCATCACGCAGCTGCGCTCACAGATCGTGGGCCGCGAGAATGTCGCGTTCCGCTATCCCAGCCATGCCCGTACGGCCATCGGCAAGGCACTATGGCGCTCGGGCGGCATCGTGAAACAGCTGATGAAGGACGGTGTGCAGATCTATCACGGACTGTCGGGAGAGCTGCCCAAAGGCATCAGCGAGAGCGGCATACGCAGCGTGGTGACCATTCACGACCTCATCTTCCTGCGGCATCCTGAGTATTATAATAAGGTGGATGTGAAGCTCTACACCCGCAAGTTCAGGCAGACCCTGCTGGAGGCCGACCGCATCGTGGCCATCAGCGAATGCACGCGGCGCGACATCTGCGAGCTGGGCGGCATCGACAAGAGCCGCATCGACGTGGTCTACCAGAGCTGCGCTCCCCGCTTCACGGAGGAGCCCGAGGCGAGCAAGATGTGGCAGGTGCGCGAGAAATATGTGCTGCCCGACCGCTATGTGCTCAGCGTGGGGTCGATAGAGGAGCGCAAGAACATGCTGCTGGCCGTCAGAGCCCTGCATCACCTGCCCGACGACGTGTCGCTGGTGATCGTGGGCCGTCAGACTCCCTACAGCGACCAGATACACGAATACATTCTGGAGCACCGCATGCACAGCCGTGTGCAGATGCTGCACAACGTGCCCGACGACGACCTGCCCTCGCTCTACCGCATGGCCGACTGCTTTGTCTATCCCTCACGCTACGAGGGCTTCGGCATACCTGTCATCGAAGCCATCAGCCAGAGGCTGCCCGTGGTGGCCTGCACCGGGTCGTGCCTTGAAGAGGCCGGCGGTCCCGACAGCATCTATGTGGATCCCGACAACGAGCAGGACATGGCTCATGCCATCAGTCAGGTGCTGTACGGAGCACCCGGACGACAGCAGCGCATCGATGCCAGCCGGCAATACATACGACGCTTCGAGGGCAATGACGCTGCACGGCGCATAGCCTCGATCTACCAACAATTGCTATGATATGGAACAAAAACTAAAGAAACTGCTTGAGGCTGTGGAGCATGAGGTGATGCGCAAGCCCAGCCGCAAGACCCTCGACCGCCTGTCGCTCTTGGCCGGCTTTCAGGACTGGGATCAATTCCTGAGAAACTTCAAGGGGAACGAAGCGACGGAAGAAGACACCAAGGAAACACCATCAGAACCACAGGTATGAAACGACTACGGATGATCATCGTGCTGATGACGGCCAGCACGGCCATCATGGCACAGGAAAAGCCCGAGGCTACCATCGCCGCCGACATCATCAGCCATTATGTATGGCGCGGCCAGGACATGGGAGGAGTGTCGATACAGCCGACGCTGGGCATCGCCTACAGGGGATTTAAACTAGAGGCATGTGGCAGCGCTGGCTTATCCAATCCGGATGACAACAACGAGATAGACATCACGGCATCCTATACCCTGGGCCGACTGAACATCGGGGTGACGGACTACTGGGTGAACGACCCCGAGCAGCGCTATTTCCTCTACGACGCTCATCGCACCAGTCACGTGTTTGAGGCCAACGTGGGCTATGACCTGGGACTGGCCAGCATACAATGGTACACGAACTTTGCCGGCAATGACGGAGAGAACAACAAAGGCAGCCGCGCATACTCATCGTACCTGGAGGCCAAGGTGCCCTTCCAACTGGCGGGCTGCGGCTGGGAAGGAGCCGTAGGACTCGTTCCCTTTGCCACTTCTTATTACGAGACCAGCGGCCTGGCCGTGACCAACATCTCGCTGAAGGCCACCAAGGACATCGCACTGAGTGAGAAGCTGTCGATACCGGTCTTTGCACAGCTAATAGCCACCCCACACACTCAGAAAGCATTCCTGGTATTCGGAATAACCCTGAGCCCCTAGGCAAAAGGCACCACAATAACCTAAAACCTTTATTGACCAATATGATGAAAAGGACATTAACCATCGCTGCCACTGCCCTCGCCCTGCTGCTCGGCTCGACAACGGCCATAGCACAGCAGAACAACCTGCACGAGCAGTCGGACGGATACGAATGGCCCACAGAACCGGATGTAGTGGAGAACCTCAAGCAATGGCAGGACCTGAAATTCGGCGTGCTGCTGCACTGGGGCATCTATGCCGTTCCGGGCATCGTAGAGTCGTGGAGCATCTGCGATGAGAACTGGATCACCCGCGACACCACCCGCACCTATCAGCAGTATTTGGACTGGTACTGGGGACTGGCCGACGAGTTCCGTCCCACTGACTTCGACCCCAGGCAATGGGCCTCGGCATGCAAGGATGCAGGAATGAAATACATGATCTTCACCACGAAGCACCATGATGGATTCTGCATGTTCGACTCGCAGGCGACCGACTACACCATCGCCAAGCATGCCTTCAAGGATGATGAGCGCCGCGATGTGCTCAGGCATGTGTTCGATGCTTTCCGGCTGGAGCAGTTCACGATAGGCGCCTACTTCTCGAAGCCCGACTGGCATTCGCAGTACTACTGGTGGGACGTTTATGCCAAGAAAGGACGCAACGTGAACTACCCCATCGAGCAGTTCCCTTGGCGCTGGGAGCAGTTCAAGCGGTTTACGCATCAGCAGATCGGGGAGATACTGAGCCGATACGGGAAGGTGGACATCCTCTGGCTCGACGGAGGATGGGTGTGGCCGGGTCGTTATGGACAGGACATCGACATGCCCGCCTTGGCACGGATGGCACGTAAGCACCAGCCCGGACTGATTATCGTGGATCGCACCATCAGAGGCCCTTACGAGAACTATCAGACTCCCGAGCGCGCCATCCCAGAGCAGCAGCTGCCCTATCCCTGGGAGAGCTGCATCCCCCTGACCGACGACTGGGGATACACCCGCAACGCCCGTTACAAGACTGCCGGCGAAGTCATAGCCACACTCATCGAGATCGTAGCGAAGGGCGGCAACCTGGTGCTTGGCGTAGGTCCCACGCCCGAAGGACTCATCAATCCCGAGGCCACAGACCGTCTGCATGCGATAGGAGAATGGCTTAGGAAGTACGGAAAGGCAGTCTACGGCACAACCATCACACCGCATTATCATGAGGGCGACATCTGGTTCACCGCCGCGAAGGACAGCACGATGAAATATGCCATTTACCGGCTCGATGAAGGACAAGCACTGCCACAGGCCATCAGCTGGACAGGCAACCTGCCGCAGAAGAGCATCAGGCTCGTCGGCACAGGAAAACGACTGAAGTACGCCATCGATGGCGACCGCATCACCGTCACCCTGCCAAAGAATATGCCCCAGGAATCACTGGCCGTGGAAATTAATTAGACAAAAGTGTTGGTAGATTCAAAAAGATTTCGTAACTTTGCCTGCACAAATAAATTATTACCACTATGGGACAGAAAAAAGGAGGAAAACGCTTCACTAAACGGCAAGTAGCCGATGCCGTGCAAGCACTATTCCAGGCACACCCTGGCGAAGCACTCAGCTTCAAGCAGATTTTCAAGGCACTCAAGCTCGACACTCATCCTGCCAAGATGCTGGCCGTGGACGTCATGGAGGAGATGGCCTGGGACGACTACCTGAGCAAGGTGGACAACTCGACTTACAGGCTGAACCTGAAGAACATGGTGCAGGAAGGCACCTTCATCCGCAAGGCCAACGGCAAGAACTCGTTCATGCCCGACGACGGCGGCAAGCCCATCTTCGTCAGCGAGCGCAACTCTATGTCGGCCATGGGAGGCGACCGTGTGCGCGTGGCCATGATGGCACGCCGGCAGAACCACATCAAGGAGGCCGTCGTCACTGAGATACTGGAGCGTAAGCACAGTCAGGCCGTAGGCATCCTGCAGGTGGAGAAAGACTATGCCTTCCTCATTACAGAAGGTAACATCTTTGCGCACGACATTCTCATCCCCAAGAAGAAACTGAAGGGTGGCAAGACAGGAGAGAAAGCAGTGGTCAAGATCACACAATGGCCATCGGAAGAGTCGAAGAACCTGGTGGGAGAAGTCATCGACGTGCTGGGCCAGCAAGGCGAGAACGACGTCGAGATGCATGCCATCCTAGCTCAGTACGACCTTCCCTATAAGTACCCACAGCGCGTAGAGGATGCTGCCAACAAGATCTCGGCTGACATCACGCCTGAGGAGATAGCCCGACGGGAAGACTTCCGCGACGTGACAACCTTTACTATCGACCCTGCTGATGCCAAGGACTTCGATGATGCCCTGTCAATCAGAATCTTGCCCAAAGATAAGTCCAATAAGAAAGCCTCACCCTCGGGGGGAGGTTCGGAGGGGGCTCCCCTCTATGAGGTAGGCGTACACATCGCCGATGTGTCGCACTATGTCACTGAAGGTTCCATCATCGACAAGGAGGCACAGCAGCGTGCCACCAGTGTCTACCTGGTCGACCGCACCATCCCGATGCTTCCCGAGCGTCTGTGCAACTTCATCTGCTCGTTGCGCCCCGACGAAGAGAAGCTGTGCTACAGCGTCATCTTCGAAATGGACGAGGAGGCTAATGTGAAGAAGCACCGAATCGTACATACCGTCATCAAGAGCAACCGCCGCTATGCCTACGAGGAAGTACAGGATATCTTACAGGGCAAGGACGGCGACTTTGCCATGGAGCTGCGCACACTGGACAAGATGGCTAAGCACCTGCGGGAGCAACGTTTCCAGAATGGTGCCGTGAAGTTCGACCGTGAAGAGTTGCACTTTGATGTCGATGAGAAAGGCAAGCCCACACGCTGCTATTTCAAGAAGTCGACGGATGCCACACAGCTCATCGAGGAGTTTATGCTGCTGGCCAACCGCACCGTGGCCGAGTCGATAGGACGCGTGCCCAAAGGTACCAAAGCCAAGACGCTGCCCTATCGCATCCACGACCAGCCCGACCCGCAGAAGCTGGAGAACCTCAGACAGGTGGTGGCTCCCTTCGGATATAAGATCAAGACCGGCGGTACGCGTGGTGCCATCTCACGAAGCCTGAACAAACTCATGAGTGAGGCCGAGGGCAGAAGGGAGCAGAAACTCATCGAGACGATGGCCCTGCGTGCAATGATGAAAGCCAAGTATTCGACCCATAACATCGGTCACTACGGACTGGCCTTCGACTATTACACTCACTTCACCTCACCCATACGCCGCTATCCTGACACGATGGTGCATCGCCTGCTCACACGCTATCAGGAGGGAGGGCGCTCAGCCAACCAAGAGCATTATGAGGAGCTGTGCGAACATTCCAGCGAGATGGAGCAGACGGCACAGAACGCCGAGCGCGACAGCATCAAGTACAAGATGGTGGAGTTCATGGCCGACAAGGTGGGAATGGAGTTCGACGCTCATATCAGCGGTGTGCAGAGCTATGGCATCTACTGTGAGATCGACGAGAATCACTGCGAGGGCCTTGTGGGCATGCACGACCTGGACGGCGACTACTATGAGTTCGACGAGAAGAACTATCAGCTGGTGGGACGACGCCATCACCGCAAATACCAGTTGGGCGATGCCATCCGCATCAAAGTGGCACGCGCCAATGTCGAGCGCCGTCAGCTGGACTTCATTTTAGCAGACTAACTATCAAAAACCAGTGATTATGAAAAGTTTATGGAAGATTTTGCCACTGCTGTTCGTGGCATTGCTCGTCGCTAGTTGCGACAAGTTGAAAGGTGGCTCTGGAGCCGGCTATGAAATGGAAGCCTTCGGATTCCAGTCGGAAGAAGACGGAAAGTGGGGAATCATGGACATGGATGGCAACGTCATTGTCAAGCCTAAGTTCGAAGGGTCGATTACTGCCGTCATCAATGGTTCCTTTAGCGTCTACGACGAAGAGGAAAGTGAATACACCCTCTACTCACTCGTCGACAACAAACCCAAGAAAATCGGCAAATACAGAGATGTGGGAGGCTTCACGGGTAATCTGTGTCCTGCCTTCGATGAGGATTGCAATGCAAAGTACATCGACAAGGAAGGCAAAACCGTGCTGGACCTGAAGAAGATAAATGGCAAACGTGTCGTCGCTGCCTTTAACTTCTTCTGCGGACGCGCTATGGTGAAGCTGGAGAACGAAAAGTGGGGCTATATCAACGAGAAAGGCGAGACTGTCATCCCCTTCAAGTATGCCGATGCTTGGAATTTCTCCGATGATGTGGCCATCGTCTTCCTGCAGCTCCCAGATGAGCCCAATGCCAAGTGGATGGTTATAGACAAGGACGGCAACGAGCTCTTCACCAAGAAGTTCAAGGACATGAGTCCTAATGATTACAAGTTCTCTGGCGGCTACCTGGTAGTGAACGATAAAAACGATAACCACTGCATCATTGACAAGAAGGGTGAGGTCGTGATGAAGCTAAAAGAAGACATGCACCTCATAGACGTTCCCCGCAATGGCTTGTTCGTTGTCTATAATAATGATAAGGAGCAAACAGGACTGATGGACCTGGAAGGCAACTGGGTGCTCAAGGAAAAATATGAGAGCGTCGCTTATAATGGCAAGCTGCTGGCCGCCTCCACTGATGATGAAAAGTTCATCCTCTTCTCCACCAAAGGCGAGAAGCTAGGCCGTCTGCCCAGAGGTGGTGTCATCCTCTTAGAGCCTGAGTTCAAGAACTGCGGCGACCGAATGCTGGTAGGCTCGTATGAAGATGGCTTCAAGCTCCTCGACGGTGAAGGAAAGAAGATAGATACTGCTGAAGATATCTTACAGTACTCCCTCTTATATTACTGGGGTACTTCGTGTGAAGGAGAGGAGGAATACTACGAAGACTATGACGAAGAGGACGACGATCCTGACGCAGAAGTCTATGATGAGGACGAGGATATAGAAGACTACGAAGACTAGAACGCCCGTCATGGCTATACGTTACACCAAGCGCGAAGAGCAGTGGAACACATGGTCGCATGCTGCTGGCATCGCGCTTGGTGTTATTTTAGGTACAGTGCTCATCATCCTGGCAGTGCCCCGTGGAGCATGGGCTGACGTGGGTGTGGCACTCTACCTCTTCGGCATGCTGGCCAGCTATGCTGCTTCCACCATCTATCATGCCTTGCCAGCCAAAAGCCTATGGAAGGAACGCCTGCGCCGCTGGGATCATGCTGCCATCTACTGGCACATCGCCGGCAGCTACTCGCCCATCACACTCGTTGCGATGCGCGGTGAAGGATGGTGGGGATATGGATTGTTTGGATTCGTATGGCTGTGTGCCATCAGCGGTACCATCGTCAGTTTTGTAAAACTCAAAGAGCATTCCAATCTGGAAACCATCTGCTTCGTGGCAATGGGCCTCTCGGTGCTCGTAGCCTTCGGACCGCTATTGCGAGCCGTCAGTCCCAACTGCGTAGCATGGATCATCGCCGAGGGCGTGTGCTACATCACAGGAGCCATATTCTATTCACTCAACAAACGGCGATACATGCACTCCGTCTTCCATTTCTTCGTCCTAGCCGGCAGCATCTGTCACATCATAGCCGTATGGGACATGCTCATCTCATAGCGTCTTATTGTCTTGATGTCAAAAACGTCTTGTTGTCTTGATGTCAAAAACGTCTTCTTGTCTTGATGTCAAAACGACTTGATGTCTTGATGTCAAAACGACTTGATGTCTTACCCGAAGAAATCGCCGTCACCAAGCTGATTGTCGTAGCTGCTGCCATCGAAGCAGTGGGTGCACACGTGATCCTTGGGCAGACCTATCGACTGTACAAGATCCTCCAGGCGTGCAAACTTCAGGGAAGTGAGACCCAGACGTCGAGCTATCTCGTTGACCATACGCTGATATTCCGGTGAGTCGGTCTGGGCATACTTGTCCAGGTTGCTCTTATCGTCACCCTCGAAGTCGCGGATGATACGCCGGGTAATGAGCTCAAGGTCGGTCTTGGAGTTGGTAAACCCGATGAAGGGACAGCCATATACCAGCGGAGGACAGGAGATGCGCACATGTACCTCACTGGCACCATTCTGCACAAACTCACGCACATTATCGCGAAGCTGAGTGCCGCGAACGATGCTGTCGTCGCAAAACACCACCCGCTGTCCCCTGAGCAATGCCTCGTTGGGAATGAGTTTCATCTTAGCCACCAAGTCGCGACGGCTCTGGTTTCCTGGTGTGAAGGAACGTGGCCAGGTGGGAGTGTACTTCAATACGGCACGCTTGTAGGGGATGCCCGAGCCATTGGAATAGCCCAGAGCCATACCCACGCCTGAATCAGGAATGCCACAGACAAGGTCGGCCTCCACATCATCGCGTTCTCCCATCATCTTACCGTTTCTCTCGCGTACATCTTCGGTGTTGATGCCTTCGTAACACGAGGCAGGGAAACCATAGTAAACCCACAGGAACGAGCATATCTGACAGCGCTTGAAGGCGGGCTGCAGCACTTCGAACCCATCAGGACGCAGGCGCACAATCTCACCAGGTCCTACGTCACGCACGGTTTTATAGTCAAGATTGGGGAAGCTGGTCGTCTCGCTGCTCACGGCATAGGCCTGAATGAACTCGTCAGTACCGATGGGTGACAGGCGGTGCACCTCCTTCTTTCCAATGACAATGGGTGTGCGACCAAGGAAGTCACGTGCGGCGATGATGCCGTCCTCGGTGAGGATCAGCATCGAGCATGAGCCTTTTATTTTCTGATAGACCAGGTTAATGCCGTCCACGAAGGTGTTGCCCATATTAATAATGAGAGCCACCAGCTCGGTCTGGTTCAGGTTGTTGGCACTCTGCTCACTGAGGTGCATGCGCTGCGCCAGCAGCTCGTCGGCAATCTCACGGAGATTGTTGATCTTAGCCACCGTCACTACGGCATAGCGCCCTAGATGGGAATTGATGATGATGGGCTGCGGATCGGTGTCGCTGATGACGCCTAGGCCCTGATTCCCCTTGAAGTCGCCCAGCTCATCCTCGAACTTCGAACGAAAATAGTCGCGCTCCAGCGAGTGGATGGAGCGCGAGAAACCTTTCTCATGGTCGAAGGTCACGAGGCCCGCACGGCGCGTGCCAAGATGTGAGTTGTAGTCTGTTCCGTAAAACAAATCGTT
>JAEEGF012048466.1_pt1 | contig 19589 bp, 19 predicted proteins | sample 9134171 | NCBI WGS metagenome assembly JAEEGF01 (sample SAMN16246542, study PRJNA631951) | gut metagenome | biome: gut microbiome; feature: rumen; material: AP-attached | host: Bos | place: Iran: Karaj | collected 2018-10
GTCCCCCTCATCGGAGACCGCTCCGAGCGCAAGGTTTATAAGACCGACCGGGCAGACCGCATCGCCCTTTCGGCCACCAAGCAGTCCCTCAAGGCCCGCATCCCCGTCATCGCCGAGCCCGTCTCCGTGAAGTCTTTTCTTTGTCATTCTGAGCGAAGCGAAGAATCTCTCCGCCTCATCGCCTACTGCTTCGAAGGGGAGACGAAACGCACCAGCATCAAGCAGGCCCTGCAGCACTTCAAGGGTACGGACGTGACCGTGCTCATCGGCCCGGAAGGGGACTTCTCCCCCGAAGAGGCCCAGCTTGCCATCGACCAGGGATACATCCCCATTCACCTGGGGAACTCCCGTCTGAGGACCGAAACGGCCGCCGTCACGGCCGTGGAGGCTGTATATTTACACTTTATGGAATAAGGTCATGAGAAACATTCCCGCTTTCTTCTTCGCCGTCGCCTGCCTGCTGAACTGGGCCGGCCATATCTGGGCTCCCGCCATGTGCAATGCCGTCAAACCGGCCCTGATGCCCCTGCTTGCCCTGAGCGTCGTTGTCTATGCCCTTAACCACCGGGTGGACAAGCGCAAGCTTACCCTCCTGGTATGCGCCCAGATCTTCGGCTGCATCGGAGACACCCTCCTGATCTTCGACGAATTTCCGCTGTTTGCGGGTGGCATCGGCGCCTTCCTCATCGGCCATCTCTATTACATCGCCCTCTTCGGACGTGAGTCCTGGAAAAAGCTGGGCGGCATGGCCTGGGGCTTCGGCCTCGTCGTCATGCTGGGCCTCGTCTTCGGCCTGGTGAAACTCCTCCGGATCCAGGGAGAGCTGCTCATCCCGATGGCCGTGTACGGCTTCACGCTGGCCCTGCTTATGTTCAGCACCTTCTGCGGCCTTGTCCGCGCCACCAGGAAGGGCACCTGGTTCATCCTCTTCGTGGGTTCCGTGCTGTTCACCTTCTCCGATTCCCTGATTGCCGCCGGTACCTTCGGCGTCTGGCAGTTCCCGCACCAGGGACTGGCCATCATGGTTACCTATCTGATTGCCCAATCTATGCTGGCCTGGGGCTCTGTCCGCTTGGCAAAAAGCTAGAAAAATGGTACTTTTGTAAGTTAAAGAAGAAAGCGCCATGGCCAGTCTGTTCAATTTCGGTTTTTTCGGCAATCAGCCGCACAGGGTGTTCAACTACAAACCCCGTTACTACGATCCGGAGGAAGAAAAACGCCGCCAGATGTTCGGTGACGTGGACGGCACCAACGAGAAAGCCCGCCAGAATGGTGAATACGTACCCGGCAGCAGTCTGCGGGGTGCGTTCCGTAACGGCAACTACCAAAAGACCCGCAGCTCCATGGGTACCGCACATGCCATCATCACGGTCGTCACCATCGGCCTGATTGTTGCGGTCCTCGTCTTCATGGCCAAGTTCTTCGAACTGCTGTAAGATACATGGAATTAAGAATACTTCCGAAAAATATCGCCGACATGATCGCGGCGGGGGAGGTCGTCCAGCGACCCGCCTCCGTCGTTAAAGAGCTGATGGAAAACGCGGTGGACGCCGGCGCTACCGATGTAAAAGTGGTAGTGGCCGATGCCGGCCGCACCCTCATCCAGGTTATCGACAACGGCTGCGGCATGCTCCCCGACGACGCCGTCCTCTGCTTCGAGCGCCACGCCACCAGCAAGCTCGCCAGCCCCGAGGACCTGCACCACATCCTCACGTTCGGCTTCCGCGGAGAGGCCCTGGCCTCCATCGCCGCCGTGGCCGAAGTGACCCTGCGCACGCGCGTCGCCAGCGAAGAGGCCGGCGTGGAAGTGACCATGGCCGCCTCCGAGAACAAGGGTACCAGGGAAGTCAGCTGCCCCGTAGGGACGAACATCGCCGTCCGCAACCTGTTCTACAACATCCCGGCCCGCCGCAAGTTCCTCAAGAGCGACAGCGTGGAACTGCGCCACGTCGTGGAAGAGTTCCAGCGCGTGGCCCTGACGCGGCCGGACATCGGCTTCACCCTCACCCACAACGGGAAGGACATCCACGTGGTCAAGCCCGCCAAGAGCTTCAAGTTCCGCATCCAGGACCTCCTGGGCCCCGCCGTCGTGGGCGATATCGTGGACATCCAGGCCGATACCACCATCGCTTCCCTCCGCGGCTACGTCGGCAAGCCCGAAAGCGCCCGCAAGACCCTGGGCAACCAGTTCTTCTTCGTGAATGGCCGATACTTCCGCAGCGCCTATCTGCACAAGGCCGTGATGAAAGCCTACGAGAACCTGGTCCCCGACGGCAGCACCCCCTCCTACTTCATCTACCTGGACGTGGATCCCGCCACCGTGGACGTGAACATCCACCCCACCAAGGCCGAGATCAAGTTCGAGGACGAGCAGCTGCTCTTCCAGACGGTCTTCGCCGCCGTGAAAGAGGCCATGGGCCGCAGCAGCATCGCCGGCGCCATCGATTTCGACAACCCCGTAGCGGCCGATATCCCCGTTGTGGGAACCCGCTTTGAAGAATACCGCCCCTCCAGCATCCCCACCGTAGGGGTGGACCCGCTGTATAACCCGTTTGACGAGATGCCCGGTCAAGCCGGGCATGACGAGTACGTAGCCGGGCATGACGATTATACCGTCACCCCCGACCTGATCGGGGGTCTCTCCGGGGGTTATGCCCGTCACATCGAGAAGAGCCAGAACTACGGCGCCCTCTTTGAGGACCGCACGCTCCCTTCGGCCCAGCTGCTCATCGTCCAGGGCCGATATATCCTTACCCAGAGCGCTTCCGGCCTCATGGTCGTCCATGTGCGCCGGGCCCGCGAACGCCTGTTCTACGACCGCTTCCTGAAAGCCCTCACGGCGGGGGAGCACATCACCCAGACGGCCCTCTTCCCGGTCCAGGTGACCATCGGCGTGGAAGGCCGCCTCACCTTCGAGGCCCACGCGGAGCTGCTCAGGAAGCTCGGCTTCGACATCGCCCCCTTCGGCAACGACACCGTGGTGGTGAACGGCGTCCCGGAAGGCTACTCCGCCGAGCCCGGAAAGGCCGAAACCCTGGTGAACGACCTCCTGCTCATCCTGGCCGATGACCATGCCGCCCTCCCCGGTGTCATGGAGCAGGCCCTGGCCCAGAAGTTCGCCATGCTGGGCGCCGCAGGCGGTTCCAAATTCACCTCCACCCAGGAAGCCCAGCGTCTGGTGGACGCCCTCCTGCAAAGCGAAAACCCGGAATTCACCGCGGCGGGCAAGCGGATCCTGTCCATCGTCCCGGTCGATGACCTGGAAAAAAGATTTTAACGCATGACCAACAATCCCCTCCAGAATATCCCGGTAGTAACCCGGAACCTCCTGTACCTGAACCTCATCATGTTCGTGGCGACCCTCATCAATCCTTACTTCATGAAGGATACCTTCGCCATGGCCTTCCCGCTCAGCACGGAGTTCCGCTGGTGGCAGCCGCTCACCCATATGTTCATGCATGACGGCTTCATGCACATCTTCTTCAACATGTACACGCTGGTCATGTTCGGCATGGCGGTGGAGCGCTCCCTGGGAACGAAGAAGTTCATCTGGTTCTACCTCATCACCGGTTTCGGCGCGGTGCTGCTGCACACGGGAGTAGAATTCCTCGAAGTCCAGCAGCTGCTGCACAAGTATCCCGGCATATCGGCCCAGTCCATCTACAACAGCATTCCCGGCGTGCTGGGTGCTTCCGGCGCCGTGTACGGCGTGCTGGTGGCCTTCGCCATGATCTATCCCCAGGCCCGCCTCACCCTCATCTTCCCGCCTGTTACGCTGGACGCCAAATGGTGGGTCATCATCTTCATCGTCATCGAACTCGTCACCGGCATCACCGGTACGGGCATGGGCATCGCCCACTTCGCCCACCTGGGAGGAGCGCTCTTCGGCTACCTGCTCATCCGCTACTGGCGCAGAACGCATAAACTGTACTGGTAAATGGCCGCATCCCCGAAGAAACGGCACTGGCTGTCCCGCCTGTCCTTCGGCACCGTCTCCCTCATCGCGTCGGCGCTGCTGGTACTGGCTTACCTGTCCGTCGTCATCGACCCTGCCAAGGCCTGGTTCTTCACTCTCTTCGCCCTGGTCTATCCGCTGGCGCTGCCCTGTACGGTGGTGCTGTGGATCTGGTCGCTCGCGCGCAAATCCAGCATGCGGGCCCTGCTGACCATCGTCCTGCTGCCCTCCCTCTTTTTTGCGGGCCGATATTTCCGCGTCATCCAGCACAAGTCCGAGAGTGAACCCACGCTGAAGGTGGTCTCCTACAACGTCGGCCTCTTCGCGCACGGCCCCGAGGGCATCAGCCGCCTCGCCCTGGCCGATTCGGTCTCCCGCTACCTGATGGGCCTGGACGCCGACATCATCACCCTCCAGGAGTTCTTCCTGCCCGCCGGGACATCGGCCGACAGTTGGATCCCTACGCATTTCCCCGGCTACAAAGGGGAGTACTACCTGCGCAACGGCAAGAGCGGCCATTTCGGCAACCTCACCCTGAGCCGCCGCAAAGTGACCGACCGCGGCCACATCAACTTCGCCCATTCCACGAACATGGCCCTGTGGACGGACATCCGCCTGGACAGTTCCACCGTGCGTCTGTACAACTGCCATTTCGAGAGCTATAACATCTCCATCCCCGCCCTCATCAAGAAGGACGGCGCCCTGGAGGAAACCGAACAGAAGATGCGCCGTTCCATCACCGAACGACCCAAACAGGTATCGGCCGTACTCAAGAACGTGGAGAACGCCCCCGTGCGCTCCCTCGTGGCCGGAGACTTCAACGACCCGCCGCTGTCCTATACCTATTTCCGCCTGCTCCGCGGCAGGAAGGACAGTTTCACCCGGGCCGGAAAAGGCTTCGGCTCTACCTACAGCATTCTGTGGCCGCTCCTGCGCATCGACTACATCCTGTTCCCGCAGGACCTGGAGGCCGTGTCCTACCAGGTAGAGCGGGTGCATTACTCAGATCATTATCCCATTATTTCCACGTATCATGAAACCGGAAGAAATACTCGCTGAAACCCTGAATACGCTGCGCAGCGGCGGCACCATCCTGTATCCCACGGACACCGTCTGGGGCCTGGGCTGTGACGCCACCAACCCCGAGGCCGTCGCCCGCATCTTCGAGATCAAACAGCGCTCGGACTCCAAGTCCCTGGTCCTGCTGGCCAGCGACCTGGACATGGTGGCCAAGTATGTGAAAGAGATTCCGTCCATCGCGGTGGACCTGGTGGAAGTGAACGACGCCCCCATGACCATCATCTATCCGGAAGCCATCGCCGGCGAGCCGGACGCCCCCGGTGACCGCTGGCACCTGGCCCACAATACAGTAGCCGCCGACGGGTCAGTCGGCATCCGCATCCCGCTCATGGAGTGGTGCCGTCAGCTGGTGTACAAGCTGGGCCGTCCCATCGTGAGCACATCGGCCAATATCTCCGGCGAACCTACGCCCCAGCGCTTCTCCGACATCCCCCAGGAAATCAAGGACGCCGTGGACTTCGTTGTGCCCCCGTCCGTTGACACCGAATCCACCGGCAAGGCCTCCCAGATTCTCAAGGTAGGCCTCCGGGGTGAAATCGAGATTATCAGGAAATAAGCTATGAATATCAGAATTGGAAACGGATATGACGTGCACGCGCTGGCAGAAGGATTGCCGATGTGGCTGGGCGGCGTGCAGATTCCTTCAACCACGGGCTTCGTAGCCCATTCCGACGGCGATGTTGCCATCCATGCACTTTGCGACGCCCTGCTGGGCGGCCTGGCGCTGGGGGATATCGGCCACCTCTTTCCCGACACTTCCGACGAGTGGAAGGGCGTGGACTCCAAGCTGCTGCTGGCCAAGGTGGTTGCCCTGGTTCACGAGAAAGGTTATTCCGTGGGCAACGTAGATATAACCATTGCGCTCCAGAAACCCAAACTGGCCCCCCACATCGCCGCCATGCGCGCCACCCTCGCTCCCATCCTGGGTGTGACCGAGGACCGGGTATCCGTCAAAGCCACCACCACCGAACGGCTGGGCTTCGTGGGACGCTGCGAAGGCTGTGAAGTCTGGGCAAGCGCCCTCATTTGCAGTGATTGAACATGAAAAGAATACTCGTACTGGTCCTGCTGCTGGCCGCATCTCTTCCGGTCCTTGCACAGAAACAACCCTTTTACCCGGAGGACGCCCTTCGAGAAATCCAGATTGAAGCCGGCGCCTCCAAGATCAATGCCGCTTTCCTGCAGGTCAACTATACGCAGTTGTACTATAAACGCCTTGCCTGGAGAGCGGGTGTGCAGATTGCTGCGAATTCCCAGGGATATGAGTACTTGATCGGTGCTCCTGTCGCCTTCGTACTCCGTTCCGAGATGGCGACTACGGATCAGGCGATAGACAATGCCTTTACTATGGCTACGTCCCCCGTTTACGATCCATATTCTTATAGGGAAGGGGATTTGGAACGATCTCTCGCCCAGTCTGTCGCGGGCGCCATCCTGGGATTTCTGATCCGCCGTATCGATGTCTATGCCGGTGTTACGCCGGGTTACTATCTGGGCCCGGCTAGCGTGGAGCCTGAACTCAGACCGTACGGACGGTTCTTCCTGTCGGCCGATGCCGGTCTCTCCCTGTCCATTCCCATATGGCGCTTTACCCTGAGCGCGACGCCCGCGCTTCACTACGCCTTCCTGGGCGTACGTTCCCCCGACGAAGGATACAACCACCTATACTTCTCCATGTCCTTCGGCCTTGGCTACCTGTTTTAGCTAACAATCTTATTATCAATAGAAAACAAAAACTCCTCCCGACTGGAACGCCGGGAGGAGTTTGCGTAATATGCAGATTGTTAGTCTGTTACCGAAAACGGGTTACTTACCCAAGCCTTTCTTGACGCAGGCGCTGAGTTCGTCGTAGAGGGCGTCGGTCTTTTCCAGGAGTTCCTTGCGGATATCCAGATAGTAGCCCTTAGCCTTTTCTGCATCTGCCCCTTTCACGACTTTGTCGCGAAGGTCGTTGTACAGGTCAACGGCCTTGTCGATGAGGCCGGTTATTTCGTCGGCGTTCTTGCCGGGGTTCATATTCAGGAAAAGGGTGCAGTCGTCAATGAAAGCGCCGACAACGTACTGAATGTCTTTCTTAATGTCTCTAAGGTTCATAGTAAAACAGTTTTACATCCACAAAGATAGTAATTTTTATTTAAACAATGCGCGCACCAGGGCGGGGATATCGGAGACCTTCACCACCTCGATGCCCTGGGGCTTCTGGTCAAAGTGGGTATAGGAACTCACGAAAATGCGCTTGAAGCCCACACGGGCAGCCTCCACGGCACGACGGGCGGCCTGGGAAACAGGACGAATTTCGCCGCTGAGACCCACCTCTCCGGCAAAGCAGACATCGGAGGGGATGGGCATGTCAAAGTTGGAGGAAAGCACCGCTACAATGACGGCCAGGTCGCAGGCGGGGTCCGTGATACGCAGGCCGCCGGCCATGTTAAGGAATACGTCCTTCTGGCCCAGTTTGAACCCGGCCCGCCGCTCCAGCACGGCCAGAAGCATGTTCAGGCGCCGTACGTCAAAACCCGTCGCGCTGCGTTGCGCCGTGCCATAGACGGCACTCGAAACCAGGGCCTGCACCTCGAACAGGAAGGGACGGTTGCCATCCAGCATGGCCGATATGGCCGTCCCGCTGAGGCCCTCTTCGTGCATGGGGATAAGCATCTCGGAAGGGTTGGCCACCTCCCGCAGACCGCCGCCCGTCATCTCGAAGACCGCCAGCTCGCTGGTGGAGCCAAAGCGGTTCTTGATGCTGCGCAGCACACGGTAGGCGCCGCGGTTCTCCCCTTCGAACTGAAGGACCACATCCACGATATGCTCCAGGATCTTGGGACCCGCGATGGTACCCTCCTTGGTAATATGGCCGATGAGAATGACTGGAATCCCTGAGGATTTGGCAAAGCGCAGCAACTGGGCGGCCACTTCCTTGATCTGGCTCACGCTGCCGGCTGTGGAATCCACCTGCTGGCAGTACATGGTCTGGACGGAATCCACGATCATCAGGTCCGGGGCGACTTCTTCCGCCTCGGAGAGGATGGCGCCCATGTCCGTTTCGCTGTAGATGAGACAGTTGGAGGCGTCTCCGCCAAGACGGTCGGCCCGCATCTTGACCTGCTTCACGCTTTCCTCACCGGTGACATAGAGCGTCTTGAGCTGCGGGGAGTGCAGCGGCAACTGCAGGGAAAGGGTACTCTTGCCGATGCCGGGCTCGCCGCCCATCAGCACCAGGGAGCCTTTCACGATGCCGCCGCCCAGGAGACGGTCCACCTCGGCGCTGCCCAGGGAAACGCGGTCCTCCTGTGTGGTGGAGACTTCCTTCAGGGGCATGGGCTTGCGGGAAGCGCCGGGCACGGTCATCGTTCCGGTCTTCTTGCCGGTCACCACCTCCTTCTCCACGAAAGTGTTCCACTCGCCGCAGGCAGGGCATCGGCCCATCCATTTTGCGTATTCATTGCCGCAGTGGCTGCAGAACCATACGGTTTTTGTCTTTGCACTTGCCATAATAGACAAAGATACAAAAAAATCCCGGAGACGTAGCTCCGGGATCTTCTTTTGATTGAGTGTGGGTCGCTTACTGCTGAACAGCTTCTGCGGCGGCTTCTGCCACTTCTTCGGTGGCTTCCTCAACAGCCTCGGCAGCTTCCTCGGCGGCTTCTTCAACCTGCTCGGTAGCTTCTTCAGCGGCGGCCTCTTCCTGGGCCTTCTTGGAGTTGTTGCTGTTTCCACAAGCAACGGCAGCGGCCATCATGGCGATCACTGCAACAGACATAAATACTTTTTTCATGGTTCCTTATGATTTATAAGAATACAAACTCATTTACCAGCGGCAAATGTAAGGCTTATTTTTGAGAATGCAAAGACTTTTTTAATATTTTAATAACAATCTGTAAGCGTCAGAAGCTAAAAACATAGTTCAGACCCACGGAAAGGCATAAAACATCCGTATAGGCGGCGCTCATCAGATGGTTACCCTCTGCATTGATATCCAGGTCGTAATCCGTGCAATAATCCAGGAGCACATAGGGTTTCAGGGCATGGGACTTGTCCAGTTCGAAATTAACACCCAGTTCCCCCCTGTAGCGGTTGTTATACACGTGCGTATAACCCATATGGGTGTAATCATAGTAGGCCTTTGTCCCCTTGCTGTTCCACTTGGCAGGACCGGTTACGCTTCCCCAAGGGTCATTGAGTGCGGTGCGCACCTCGAAGGAAAGATACGGCTCGGTCACACGCCAGTATGTGTACTTTACCGTGAGCCGGCTCTTAAGGGCCATGGCGTTGGGCGTGTTCTCGTAGGCATTGAAGGAACCGATGCGGTGCGTCACCTGGAAACGTTCCTTGAGCGTAAACTGGAGATATCCGGCCCGGAGGGTCCAGGACAAGTCCGCGAACAGACGGTGACGCGGTGCCTTGAATTCCCCCGTTGACTGTTTCCTGGCATTGATGAGTGTGTAGCCGACACCCATCTTCACGGCCTTGACGGGCTTATAAGTAAAGCCCAGCGTGGTGCGGACATTGTCAAAGGCGGCATTGCTGGTACGCAGCTCTTCCTCGGCATACAGGTGCACGCCTTTGGCTATCTTGTAATTGGCTTCCGCAGAAACGCGGGTCCCCCATTCCATGGCGGTCTGGGCGCCGGCTCCAAGCGGCAGCAGCAGGATGGCTGTGAGAATCAGGAGTCTCTTCATTACTCTACGTAGTCTTTGGCCCTTGTAAGGGTGTTGATCGAGTTGCTTTCTCCCTTGGGGAGATAATAGAACACCTTGATGAAGGCGGCATCCTTGAGCAGGTCAACATGGCCAATCTCGATGTTCTCCACCTTGACGCCGATACGCTTTTCGAGGTCTGCGATGAGTTCTTCGCGCCTTTCGGGAACGATGAGTTCGATACGGTCATACAAGACCAGTTTGGTGGTGGTATGCCTCACCAGGCTCTCGCTTTCCAGTATCCACACCAGCAGGATGATGAGCACGTTCACCAGCGCCATCACGCCTACGTTGCCCCAACCCAGGGCATAATGGGGAGCCGTGCTCAGGTCCACCACGTTATAGATGGGCGCAAGACCGTTGGCTGCCGCCAGCGCGATGATGACGAAAAGGTAGGTCATCTCCCGGATGGGGACGGTTTCCGTGCGGTAACGGATGACGCCGAAGATGGCGAACAGGCCCAGGGTAAGGCCTACGCCCACTTCCACGTTGCCCATGATATACAGCAAGGTGAGCATGGCCGACGAAAACACCATGAAGGTGAAGTAATAGTCGCGGCGACGGCTCTTGCGATAGTAGAAGAAGTGCACCAGTATCCAGCAGACCAGAAGGTTCAGCGCAAAGCGGATACCCAGTTCGGCCACCTTCTGACCGGTGGTCATGAGGGCGTCCGTGATGGTCTGGACGTCCAGCAGCATATCTTCATTCATGTCCGGATCTCCGAAGGAAGCCAGGTCGTCCTGGACAAAACGGGAAAGGAAGTTGGTAATCATAAGGATGTCAATTTTTTGCCGATAATCTTTTCAATGGCCCGCACCTTCACCTTGAAGCGCCCTGCCCGGGCTGTCGGGTCCGTCAGGGTGACGGCCATGCAGTATTTGCTCACACGCAGCGGTTTAACACGCAGGTCCAGCAGGATTCCCTTCATCTGGCTGGCGGCACGGCCGTCCTGCTTGAGCTCGATGATGACGGTGTCCTGCAGCGAAATGCTGCGCCCGCTGCGGAAGTTCTCGAAGAACAGCCGAGTGTCGATGGTGAGCCTCTCCGTGAGCGCAGGATTCACCAGCGTAATGCGGGAAAAACGCGTACGGGCCGATGGAGACAGCTCCGGCGCCCGGAACCAGGAGTGAGCGGACAGGTATTCGCAGGCCTCGGGAATACAGGAAAAGTCCAGGAGATGTCCGGAAGGAATCTCCAGGCGCTTCTTGCTGGTACGCCCGTGGTTGTTTTTCCGCTTGATTTCCAGGAACGTATCCCCCGAGTTCACGTAGCAGCGGGTACGTACCTTCTGACGCACCAGCCGGCGGTTGTGATGCAGGTAGAACATCGTGAGGCCTGCGGTGTCGTAATAGACGGAATCGTAGGGGCTGATGCGCTCTCCTTCGCTCACCAGCACCCTGTATCCGGCCCGGCCCGCTTCCTCCAACATCCTCAGCAGGGTTTCTTCGTTCACCACATACTTGGAGTCGATGCGGTTCATCAGTTTCACCGCGTCCATCTCTTCCAGCGTGATGGGCGCCATGTCCTGCAGGCAGTTGGTTATGGATGTAAGGTCGGACGAAGGCATTAATTGTTATTTTCCGGCGAGGTGACACTCCCAGGCCCAGGCGGCCTTGAGGGTCTCCTCGATGGTGCGGGTGGCTTTCCATCCCATCTGGGTGTTGGCCTTGGTGGGATCGGCCCAGATGGCGGTGATGTCGCCGGCGCGACGCGGCGCAATCTTGTAGTTCACCTTGACACCGTTAACTTTTTCGAAGGCGTTGACCAGTTCCATCACGCTCAGCGGACGACCGGTTCCCACGTTGAAGATTTCCACATCCTGCTTCATCTTTCCTTCGATCATACGGGTAACGGCATAGACATGGGCCTTGGCCAGATCCACGATGTCGATGAAATCTCTCTGGCAGGTGCCGTCCGGAGTGGGATAGTCGTTGCCGAAGATGCTGAGGCATTCGCGTTTGCCGATAGCCGTCTGGGTAATGAAGGGAACCAGGTTGTTGGGAACTCCGCGGGGAAGCTCGCCGATGAGGGCGCTGGGGTGTGCGCCGATAGGGTTGAAGTAACGCAGCAGAATACCCTTGAGGGCACCCTTGGAGGCCTTGACTGCGTCGTGCAGGATATCCTCGCACATGGTCTTGGTGTTTCCATAAGGGGAGGTGGCGGGCTTGCGGGGCGTATCCTCGGTCACGGGAACGGACTCAGGCTCACCGTAAACGGTGGCGGAGGAGGAGAAGAGCACGTTGCAGCCTTTCACCTGGGCGGCTTCCAGAACGTTGAGGAAGCTCAGGAGGTTGTTCTTGTAATACATCAGCGGCTTTTCCACGGATTCGCCCACGGCCTTGAAAGCGGCAAAATGGATGACGGCGTCAATGGGATACTTGGCGAACAGGGCCTTGGCGGCATCGGCATCGCAGAAATCGATCACCTCCAGCGGAAGCGTGCGACCGGTAATCTTCTGAACACCTTCGAAGCAGGTACGGTCACAATTGGAAAAATTGTCGGCCACGACCACGTCGTAGCCGGCTTCAATGAGCTCCACCGTAACGTGGCTGCCGATAAAACCGGCACCGCCGGATACAAGAACAGTTTTTTTCATTATTGCTGTGTTTATAGATTTTGTTTCTTTTCGGCCCTGGCCCTTTCGCGCGCCAGGTATTTTTCGAAGAGCTTGCGCTCTCTCTGCGCCCGCTTTTCCAGCTTGCGCAAGGCTTTCAGCTTGCGGGCGCGTTCACGCTCCAGCTGGCGCTGCCGCCGGGCTTCCCGCTTCTGCTCGTCGAGGCGGTCCTGCTCGGCCCACTTGGCCTCGAGGGCGGCCTGCTTTTCGGCCTTCTTCCGTTCTCTCTCCAGACGCTTCTGTTCCCTCATCTGCGCTTTCAACTGGGCGGGGGTGAGGGGCACTTCCGGGGCCAGCGTGTCGGCGGGAGCGACAGGGGCGGCAAGGGCGGCCGTATCGGCCACTGCGGCAGGGGTGACCAGGCTGTCCGCCGGCTGAATGGCCAGGCTATCCACCGGCTGGGGGGCCTGCAGCGTATCGGCCAAAGGTTTCACGGCCGCGAGGGAGTCTTTCCGGCGCTGCTCCTCCCGCTGGCGCACCACCTGCAGGGAGTCACGGATGGCGATGTCGCGGTACACCTTGTTGATGTATCCCGGGAAGTATTCGTCTGTCTGGGTGAAGCGGGCGTGCGGACGCGCCAGATAGGCGGTGCGCTCACTGGCGCGGGGTACCAGGGAGGTCACGTCCTGCGGAGAGGCGGGTCTGCGCTCCGGTTCCCAGCGGAAGCCCTTGAGCTGCTTCTCGTCCTCCGGGAGCTGAACGGTAGGGTAGCCGTCGTTCTTGGGATTGTCGTAATAGTACATACGTTCAATCTCCCGGTCCTTGAACGTAGCGTAAATCATCTTGGTTTCCACCTTGTTCACCGTGGCCAGGGCGTCCTTTTCTTCCAGATAGAACAGAGAGGCCGCGCCGCCAAGGGCGTCGAAACGGGTGAGGGCGGTGGTGGAGTCGAAGTAGGCCACCATTTCGGCGCCACGGATCTGATCGTAGGCGCCAGGGGCCTCCTGGATGGTGATGAAGGCGTTGGACAGCAGGTGCGCCTTCTGCATCTTCTTGTCCTTGATGACCATGTAGATGCTGTCGGAGGCGTACTGGCGGTTGCCTTCATTATAGAAAATCGGGTCCTGGTACAAACGCACCAGGGAATCCAGATCCGTATAGGTGAGCGAATCGCTGGACATCTGCATGTCCCGGCGGAACAGGCGCACGTGCCGGGAGCCCCACAGGAAGGAGACCTTGCTGGTATCCGGTGCCGGCGGAACCGTATCCTGCGGAACGGCGGGCGTAAGGGCGGCGCTGTCCGGGGGAGCCGGGGCGGGGATGCTGTCCTTCACCGGAGGCTTCGGCTTATTGTCGGGGAGCTTCGGCCCGCGGTTTCTCTGGTTGGGATCATTCTTGGCGGCCTCTTCGGCAGCCTTGGCGGCGGCTTCGGCGGCTTTCTTCCTGTATTCCATCACCGGGTCTCCGGAGATGTCCTTCAGGCGTTTCTGGGCGGTGGTTACCTGTTCTTCGGGGACGTCGCAACGCTTGATGGTGCGGTACAGAAGGACATCGGCCCCGATGTAGAGCGTGTCGCGGCGGCCCTGCTCGTCCTCATCGACAGACATAATGGCAGGCTCCCGCGTCAGGCGCAACTGCTCCAGGGAATCTGCATACTCGAAGCGGCCGGCGAGGGCATAGACGTTGCGGGTGGTATCCATCAGCTCCACGTTCCCCAGCATCTCCACGTCCTTGGTGGCGCGGTGGTAGAAGAGGGAGTCCGACCAGGTTTCCTGGTTCTCGGTGAGCAGGTGCACGTTCTCGCGGAACATGAACAGCTCGTTTCCGCGGTCGTACCAGCCGTCGTTGGCGCTGAGCATCTTGTCGTCCTGCCACATGTCCGTCGCATAGCCGAAGTAGGCGGTGGACAGGTCACTGCGGTATTCCAGGCGGGAGGTCTTGACGAAGGTGGTGTCCATGTACATGTTCACCTGGTCGTTAAACACGAACAGATGGGCCTTGGAGTCGTAAGTGCCGTACAGGCTTTCTATTACCTGGCCGTCCTTGTCCCGCATGGCCGCGCCGCCCTGGAAAATGGCGACGGAATCCTTGGTGTTGTAGTCCAGGTAACGGGTGCGCAGGGTGTTGCTGTCCTTGTCTTCCAGCTGCACCAGGGAGCCGCGGAACTTGGCCATATCCTCGTCCACGACGTACTGCAGCGTCTCGCTGGAGAGCTGGGTGCGGTCCTGGATGATGCGCACGTGGCCCACGGCGTCGATGATGTTGGTGCTCACGTTCCACAGGGCCGTGTCGCAGAGGAGATAGGTGTCGTTATGGAAGAACTTGGCCGGACCTACCACCTTTCGGAAGTCCTGGCCGTCTTTCTGGATGAGCTGGGCGCTCTCGGCGCTGATGAGTTTCACCGTGCCGGAATCCTGGGCCTTTAACGGCAACGCCGCTGCCGTCAGGGACAGCAGCAGCGCCATGAATCTATGAGAGCGGGTCCTGAGCACTTATTTTCTCTTGTTCCAGGCGTCGCGGGAGAATTCGCATTCGGAGAACAGCGGATCTATTACGATGTAGGTGGACTTGATCTTCTCTTCCAGGAATTTGTCCACGGCCTCCATCTGCTTCTGCTGCTGCACTTTCTCGAGAATCTGGGTATAGTCGTTCTCGAAGGTGGCCGTATGGGCCGGAATAATCTTATCGACGCGGATAATCTTGTAAACGAGGTTTCCCTGGCGGTTCTGCTGGTAACCTTCATTGTCCAGCGACTCTACCGGGGCGGAAATGTCGCCCACCTTGAGTTCCTTGACGGCGGCGTAATCGGCCGGCTTGAGCTGGTCTATATCAAAGTAGGAGGAGCCGGAGGAAGGGTCTGCCATCTGGCCTCCGTTGGTGCGGGTAGCGGGATCCTCGGAGAAGAAGCGGGCGGCCATCTCGAAGCTGATCTCCCCTTCCTGGATCCGGTTCTTGAGGCTGTCCAGGCGGGCGAAGGCCTTTTCGCGGTCTTCCATGGTGTACTGGGGCTTGATGAGGATGTGGCGGGCGTTGAACATGTCGCCCTTTTTCTCGATGACCTCGATGATGTGGAAGCCGTCGGGGGTCTCTACAATCTGGGAAATGGTGCCGGGACGCAGGGCCATGGCGGCATCGGAGAAAGCCGGCCAGAAGATGGACTTGGAGGCGAGACCCAGCTCTCCGCCACGGCGGGCGCTGCCGGGATCCTCGGAATAGATGCGGGCCAGGGTGGCGAACTTCTCTCCGTTCATGATGCGCTCACGGAGACTCAGCAGCTTCTCCTTCACGGCCACGGCGGCGGCTTCGCGGTCCGGATAAACGCATATCTGGCTCAGCTGATACTTGGCGGGAACCATCGGCAGGTCTTCCGGATCGGTGGAGGAGATGTATTTCTGGACATCGAAGGGAGTCACTTCCGCAATCTTGGATGCGATCTCATAACGCTCCTGCTCCGTAAGGCTCTGCTCTTCCAAGGTTTTCTGCCACTCCTGACGCAACTTGTAGATCGGCTTACCGAAGTACTTTTCCATCTCTTCGTCGCCGCCCAGCTGGGTACGGAACCAGTCAATGCGCTGGGAAAGGTTGGCCTGCACCATCTCCGTATTCACGGTGAGGGAGTCCACACGGGCCTGCATCAGGAAGAGTTTGGCGTCCATCATGTTCTCCAGCAGTTCGCAACGCATGTCCCGGTCACTGGAGGAGCCGTTCATGCGCATCTGCTGCACTTCTCCTTCCAGGTCGGACAGGAGGATGGATTCTCCGCCCAGGGTGGCGATGGTCTTGTCGGCCACTCCGCCCTTGTACTTCTGGGCGCTCATGCTCAGGCATAACAGAAGGGCTGCGCCCGTCAGAATGATATGCTTCATAGTCGCTAGTAAATTACAAATTTTTGGTTTCGGGAGGCATCCTCCAGCAAATCTCGCTCCAATTCAATCTCCAACTTGTGTTTTCGGGTGCTAAGGATAATATCCCGGATACGGTCGGCCACGTAATCCAACGGGGCGGTATGGCCTTCCGGTGCCATTTCGGCGATATAGGCGATGTGCAGGTTGCCGTTTTCGTCCTTCAGTTCAGAGAAACGGTTCTTGATGGAGGCCACCAGGCTCAGGTAGTCGATTCCCATCTCCGAGGCCAGGGTAATGGCGTCCATCCAGGTATCGGCAGCATCCACATACTTGATGGCCGCGTAGGAGCCCAGGCTGTCGGCCATCATGATTTCCTGCTCGTTGTCGGAGGACATTTTCTCCTTCAGGACAGGAAGGCTGCGGGCCCCGGCCGATATAATCATATAGCGGGCCTTCATCAGGGGACGCTCCAGACGGAAACGCTCCTTGTTGGCCAGATAATACTGCTCGATCTCCTCGTCGGTGATGAGCGTATCCAGGCGCTGGTTGATGTAGAGCTGCTCGTAGCGGTATTTCAGCAGGGTACGACGGTACTCCTCAAGCTCCTTCCGGACATCCTTGTCTTCGCCGGAGAGCTGCTCCTCGGCCATATCCAGCAGGAGGATATCCTCGGCCCAGGCGTTGATCCACTGGAGCGCAAGGCTGGCGCTGTCCTCCGGGCTGGCACCGGCGGGGATATACTTCAGGAGTTCGCTGCGGTACAGCTTGTGGTTGCCCACACGGGCGACGACCTGTCCGCGGAACAGCTCCGACGCAGCATCCTGGAACTGGCGCGTCATCTTGCAGGAGACGGCCAGCAGGCTCAGCAGCAGGATATAAAGTACCTTCTTCATAGAAACTACAAAGATAGTAAAAATTCAACAAACCCCATGAGCACAGGCCTTACCTCACGGGCCGGAGCCAGTGCGTTGTTGGTAAGGATGGAGAACGTGTAAACGGGCTTCCCCCTGCGGTCCAGGATGTATCCGGAGTAGCACAGTACGCCGGCCATGCTGCCGCTTTTCATGCGCACCCGTTCGCCGCCGGGGAGGCTTATCACACCCAGCGTCCCCTGTCCCGGGGCGGGAAGGGAAAACAGGAAAGCGTCGAAGGCCGGACTCTTCTGCATGGAAAGCAGATAGTCGGTCATCCAGCGGGCCGATATGAAATTCCCGCGCGAAAGGCCGCTGCCATCGGCCAGGCGGATACCTTCGGTGGAAAGGCCCAGTCCATGAAGGACCTCGCTGACCGCCACCAGACAGCTGTCATAGCAGGCATTCGCCGTGGCGGCTTCGCCCATCGCACGAAGGAAGGACTCGGCGTAGAAATTGTCGCTGCGCCAGTTGGTCAGGCGGGCGATTTCGCCCAGTTTCGGGGATTCGGTGCATCCTATTTCAACCGGCTTTCCGGCGGGCTCCTGCGGCACGAAGTCCGGCCCCGTGATGCGGCCGCTGCGGTCGATGCGGGCGTATCCCCCGCTCACTTCCCAGCCCGTCTCCTTCAGGTTTTTCCAGAAACTGTAGGCGCAGGTAAGGTCTCCGAATTTATTGGCGAAATGTTCGGTCTTGGGACGCCTGCCCAGGGCGAAGGATCCGCGCAGCTGGGCGCTGGGAGCCAGGTCCGTGGTGTACAGGTACAGGCTGTTACCGGTGCCTTCCGCCCCGGTAACCCCGAAGTTCCAGGTTTGCATCCAGGGCGTGTCGGGATAGGTCTGCACGAATTGTACGGGGCTGCCCTCTTCGGGACCGGCCGCCACGTCGAAGTCAATGGCATTCTGGTAATAGCACAGGCCGTTCATGCCGGCACCGTAATAGGTTCCCACATCTTCATAATCCCAGGAGGGATGCTCCAGGATGCCCTCCAGCGCCGTTCCGTCACCGATGACCCGGCCGTGGATACGCTCGATGCCCGCCGCCCTCAGCAACGTCTTCCATTTCCAGAAGAGGGCTTCGGGCCGATACGCGATGGAATCGGCCGAGGCGATGGTCGGGTCTCCCCCGCCAAGGATGTACAGGTCTCCTTCCAGGGTGCCGTCGCAGATACGGCCGGTATATCCGAGACCGGTCTTGAAGCGGTAATCGGCCCCGAAGGCATGCAGGGCGCAGCCGGTGGTGATCAGTTTGGTGTTGGAGGCAGGCGTCAGGCGGAGGTCCTGGTTATACTGGGCTATCGTGCGGCCGTCGGCATCGCGCACCATCACGCCCAGAAGGGTCCCCTCCAGGGGGCCTTTTCCAGCCATGTCATCCACGTACCGCTGCGCCGGGGACTGTGCCGCGGCACCGACGCACACCAGCAGGGATACGATGGCAAGCAGGCTTTTCATGGCAGTTTATCTGTCGTGGGATTCTCCCACACGGGCCTCAACCACATTGATGATGTAGTCTCCCGTCTTTTCGCATTCGTTGATCAGGTCCATGAATACGGTGCCGTTGTCATAGCCATACAGGTGCTTGTCCAGGGCATCGATATTCTGCTGCTTGAGGTGATTGCGGGTGTCGTTGATCTGGGCTTCCACGAAGGCGCTCTTGCCCAGGCCCACCGTGCCGCGGGGGCTCGACAGCACCAGATTCATCTGGGTGAGGGCTTCCTCCAGGAGACCTACGATCTCGAGGCCGCCCTTGAGCTGGTCATCGGCAAATTCCACCTTGTTTTCCCGCTTGCGGCGCAGGATACGGGCCAGGTTGAAGAAGCTGTCGCCCACGGATTCCAGTTCCCCGATCTGCCGCAGCATGGAACGGATCTCTCCTTTGGTTTCGTCCGAGAGGTGCGCCTGACCCACGTCTCCGAGGTACTTGCCTATTTCGGCCTCCATGCGGTCGCTCAGGTCCTCGTACTTCTCTATACGGTCGAAGAGCTTCGGGAATTCCTCCTCGGAGCACTTGTAGAGTTCTTTGAGCAGCTCGAACATATACTGCATCTTCTGGCCGAAGAGCACAATCTCCTTCTGTGCCTGCAGGACAGAGATTTCCGGCGTCTTCATGAGACCGCCGCGGATGTACTGCAGACGGAATTCGTCCTCTTCTTCCACCTTCTTGGGCTTGATGATAGCACAGACGAACTTCTCAATCTGGGGGATGAACCAGATGAGGACGGCGGTGTTGATCACATTGAAGAAGGTATGGAAGGTGGCCAGCGCGAAGGACAGCTGGGTAGAGCTCTGTTCGGGAGCCGTAGGATCCAGGCCTACGACGCCGCACACCATGCGCACGAACGGGAAGAAGAAGATGAGTACCCAGCACACGCCGAACACGTTGAACAGCAGGTGGGCCATAGCCGTGCGGCGGGCCTGCGTGTTGGCGCTGAGCGCCGCCAGGTTGGCCGTGACGGTGGTGCCTATGCTTTCACCCATCACCAGGGCGATACCCTGGTAGATGGTGATGGCTCCGGTAGAGCAGAGCACCATGGTGATGGCCATGAGG
>JAEEGF012094183.1_pt1 | contig 19586 bp, 20 predicted proteins | sample 9134171 | NCBI WGS metagenome assembly JAEEGF01 (sample SAMN16246542, study PRJNA631951) | gut metagenome | biome: gut microbiome; feature: rumen; material: AP-attached | host: Bos | place: Iran: Karaj | collected 2018-10
GGTAAGACGGCCATAGCGGCGGGGAAACACCCGGTCCCATCCCGAACCCGGCAGTAAAGTCCGCCCGCGTACCTGTCTGTACTGTACTGCGCAAGCGTACGGGAACTCAGGCACGCTGTCTACCGCTTCTTCTCCACCATCATGTGGCCGAGAGGCCGTCGGTTCCGATCAAACGGATTATCTAAAAAAAATAATAAAAAATGCGGAGGGGACCTGCCCCGTCCGCTTATGGTTTCAGAACTTGGAGAGCCTGATGAGCTTGTCCCATCTCTTGTCGACCTCGTCCTGGATCGACTCGACGACGGGCTCCCACCTGTCCTGCAGAAGGTGCTTGAACCTGCCCTGGGCCTTTATCCACTCGAGGACGGGCTTCTTCTCGGCCTTGCCGTCGGCGATCCTGGCGGACTCGGCGGTGAGGTTGTACTGCCCGTCCACGACCTCGTACAGAGGCCAGATGCAGGTCTCCACGGCCAGCCTGGCCATGGAGATGGTGTCCTCGGACGCGAACCTCCAGCCCCTGGGGCAGGGGGACACGGCGTTGATGAAGCTCGGGCCGTCCGCGGCGAATCCCTTGGAGGCCTTGGTGACGGTGTCCCTCCAGTTGTGCGGGGACACCTGCGCGACATAGGGGATGTTGTGGGCGACCATGATGGCGGTCAGGTCCTTGGGGAACTCCTTCTTTCCGGAGGCCATGGAGCCCGCCCACGAGGTGGTGGTCGAGGCCCCCATCCCGGTGGCCGAGGACCTCTGGATGCCGGTGTTCATGTACGCCTCGTTGTTGAGGCAGACGTACATCATCTTGTGCCCCCTCTCCATCGCTCCGGACAGGGCCTGGAGGCCTATGTCGTAGGTCGCTCCGTCTCCGGCGAAGTTGACGAACTTGATGGTGTCGCTGATCTTGCCCTTCCTCTTCAGCGCGGCGTAGGCCGTCTCGACCCCGGCGCAGGTGGCCGCCCCGTTTCCGAAGGCGGTGTGGATGTAGGGCGTGTTCCAGGAGGTGTACGGGAAGATCGTGGTGGACACCTCGAAGCACCCGGTGGATCCGGACACGATGACGTGGTCCTCCGTGCCCATGAGTATCTGCTTGGCGATTATCGACTCGGCGCATCCGGCGCAGAGCCTGTGCCCGCTGGCGAGCCTCACGGGCATCTTGGTCAGGTCCTTGAGAGAAAGGGAAGTCACATCTTCACCCCCAGGTAAGTGATCTTGGAGGCGCCGCCTGCGGCCACCTCCTCCATCATCTTCTTGAATCCGGCCACGGTGGCGTCGGCTCCTCCGAGACCGTAGATGACGTTGTACATCTTCGGAAGCTTCTCCAGCTCGGAGCAGGCCGCCACGATCTCGGGGAACATGGGTCCGTAGGCTCCGATGCTCAGGTGCTTGTCGAAGACCGCTACGGCCTTCTTTCCGGCGAGGGCCTTGGCGATGGCGGCCTCGGGCCAGGGCCTGAAGACGCGCGGCATGAGGCAGCCCGCCTTGATGCCGTTCTCGCGGAGAAGGTCGACGGTGGCCTTCATGGTGCCCATCGAGGAACCGAGGATGACGGCGACGAAATCCGCGTCGTCGCAGCGGTACTCGTCGAGCAGGTGGTACTCGCGCCCGGTCAGCTTGGCGAAGTCGGCGAAGACCTCCTCGCAGACGTCTATGGCCTTCTGCATGGCCATCGCGGACTGGCACTTGTGCGGGTAGTAGAAGTCGGGCCCGTCCATGTTTCCATGTGACACGGGATGCTTGACGTCCAGAAGGGGGTACAGGGGCTTGAAGTCCCCGACGAACTTCTTGACGTCCGCGGTGTCCACCATGGTCATCCTCTCGATGGCGTGGGTGAGGATGAATCCGTCCAGGTTGACCATGCAGGGCAGCTGGATGTCGTGGTGCTCGGCGATCCTGGGGGCCATTATGGAGATGTCGTAGGCCTGCTGGACGTTCTCCGCGAAGAGCATGAGCCATCCGCAGTCGCGGGCGGACATTGCGTCCCCGTGGTCGTTGTTGATGTTGATCGGTCCGCTGACGGCCCTGTTGGCGACGGCCATTATCAGAGGCGTCCTCATGGCGGCCGTGATCGGAAGCATCTCCCACATGTAGGCGAGTCCCTGGGAGGCGGTGGCGGTGAACGTCCTGGCTCCGGCGGACTCGGAGGACGTGCACAGGGTCAGGGCGGAATGCTCCGACTCGACGCACACGAACTCCGTGGTGACCTCGCCGTTGGCGACGTACTCCGCGAACTTCTCGACTATGATGGTCTGGGGGGTGATCGGGTAGGCCGCGCACACGTCGGGGTCGATCTGCTTCCAAGCGAGGGCGACAGCGTTGTCGCCGTTGATTGCGATGTCCATTGCCATCTTACTCCTCCTTCATCGTGATCGCCTTCTTGGGGCAGACCTTGGAACAGATTCCGCACCCCTTGCAGTGGGTGAGCTTGATTCCGGACATCTTGTTGTCCCTGAACACGATGCTGTTGTCGGGGCAGTATATCCAGCAGGTCATGCAGTCGATGCACTTGTCCTGGTCCACGACGGGGACGAAGCTCCTCCAGTCCCCGGTGTTGAACTGCTCCGAAGAGCCGGGGTTTATGATGCGTCCGCCGACCACCAGGTCGTTGGGATTTGCCATAACCATGTCACTGCACCTCCGCGAACCCTCTCTTCAAAGCGGAGAGGTTCTTGACTATCACCTTGTCCGAGAGCTTCCCGGTGAACTTGGTGGTTATCTGGTCTTCGAGCATGTCGTAGGGGACCAGCGGGCGGACCTTGGCCAGCGCTCCGAGCATGACGGTGTTGACCATCGGCTTGCCGATCTCCTCGATCGAGATCTTGATGGCGTCGAGGGTGTGGCATTCCGCGTCCGCTCCCAGCGCGTTCTGAAGCTCCTTGGGAGAGCCGGCGTAGTTGGCGAGGATGACGGAGTCCTTCTTTATGCCCCTCGTGACGTCGACCTTCCCCACCAGGGTCCCGTCCATTATGACCACGATGTCGGGCTCGTAGACCTGGCTGTGAATCCTGATGGGCTTCTCGGAGATCCTCGTGAAGCCCCTGATGGGGGCTCCCATCCTCTCGGGTCCGAACTCCGGGAACGCCTTGACGTACTTTCCGGCCGCGATGGCGGTCTCGGCCAGGATCTCGTTAGCTGTGACGAGCCCCTGCCCTCCCCTGCCATGCCAACATATCTCTATGTCCATGGATACCACTCTTGTCGACCGGATATAGAGGATAAGTTTTAAACTCTTTGCGTATGAGATTGGAAAATCTTCTATATGCGTTGAAATCAGCGACGGAATTAGAGTCTAAAAGTTTCTAATAATACGATTTTCGAATAAAGTTTAAGGTATTTCGTAACAATCATATGTCCGCCCCCTCACCGGCCAACGCCAGGGCCCGGACCCTCGCTTTCGAAACAGGCTCAACTAATATAAACGGTGAACCGATTAGCCAGGGCAGGGACGGCGGAACGTTCCCTCAGACAAAACGTCTTCCAAGCTGCGGGGTTTCCCAATGGATAAGAAAATCGTTGACGTTAACGAGTTACATGTTGAAGATGTGCCTTTCGTGGGAGGAAAAGGAGCTAACCTCGGCGAGCTCACGAACGCCGGGTTCCCTGTCCCAGAAGCGTTCGTCCTGACCACTGTCGCCTACGACTACTTTATCGATTCCAGCAAGATCTTCGACGCCATCAACAAGGAGCTCGACGCCATCGACCGCGACTCCGACGATAGCCTAACCAAGGCCTCCGAGAAGATAAGGGGGCTTTTCGAAGAGTACGAGATCCCCAAGGACCTGAAGGACGAGGTCGTCTCCAAGTACAAGATGCTGTTCCCCTCCGGGAAGAAGGGGTTCGTCGCCGTCAGGTCCAGCGCCACCGCCGAGGACCTCCCCGACGCCAGCTTCGCCGGCCAGCAGGAGACGTACCTTAACGTCAAGGACGAAGCCGACCTCTTCGACAAGATCAGGAAGTGCTGGTCCTCCCTCTTCACCGCCAGGGCCATCGCCTACCGCGAGAAGCAGGGATACGCCCACAGCGAGGTGAAGCTCGCAGTCGTCGTCCAGAGGATGGTCAACTCAGAGTTCTCCGGAATCATGTTCACCAAGAACCCCAACAACGGGGCGGACGAGATCATCGTCGAGGCCGGATACGGCCTCGGAGAGGCGATTGTTGGAGGGGAGGTCACTCCCGACACCTACGTCGTCGACAAGCAGAAGATCAGCGTGATGAAGAAGATCGTGTCCTCCCAGAGCTGGAAGTACGTCCGCGGCCCCAAGGGAGGGGTCAAGAAGCAGAACATCGCCAAGTCCAAGGTGGATTCCCAGAAGATACCCGACGCCCGCATCCAGGAGATCGCCGGGATCGGTCGCCAGATCGAGATCCACTACGACAAGCCCATGGACATGGAGTGGTGCATAGAGGACGACAAGGTCTACATCGTCCAGGCCAGGCCGATCACCGTCACCGGGAACTCGGCCACCAACGAGTCCGTGGAATCCGTCGGCTCCAGCGCTGACGTCATCACCTCCGGCCTGGGGGCGAGCCCCGGACTGGCCATGGGGAAGGTCGTCATCTACAACGTCGGCATGAGCCTGGACGTCATAAAGGACGGGGACATCCTCGTCACCGAGATGACCATGCCCGACATGGTCCCCGCCATGAGCAGGGCCGCCGGAATCGTCACCGACGAGGGCGGGATGACCTGCCACGCCGCGATCATCTCCAGGGAGCTCGGGACCCCCTGCGTCGTCGGCACCGGGAATGCGACCGAGATACTCAAGGACGGGATGGAGGTCACCGTGGACGGCACCACCGGGACCGTCTACAAGGGAATAATCAAGAAGAAGAGCGAGTCCCAGCCGGTCGCGGCCGCGCCCGTCGGAGAGTACGTACCCGTCACCGGGACCAAGGTCATGGTCAACATGTCCATGCCGTCGAAGGCCGAGGAGATAGCCGCGCTCCCCTGCGACGGAGTGGGGCTCATGAGGATCGAGTTCCTCTTCACCAACTACATCGGGGAGCACCCCTGCGCCGTCATCGAGGACGGGAGGACCCAGGAGCTCATCGACAAGCTCGTGGACGGGATCTCCACCGTCGCCAAGGCGTTCTACCCCAGGCCCATCACCCTCAGGACCTCGGACTTCAAGACCAACGAGTACCACGACATGAAGGGCGGAGCCGACTACGAGCCCGCCGAGGACAACCCCATGATCGGATGGAGGGGATGCTCCAGGTACGTCTCCGAGAGCTACCGCGAGGCGTTCATGTGCGAGCTGAAGGCCATCAAGAAGGTCAGGGACGAGCTCGGGTTCAAGAACCTGAACATGATGCTGCCGTTCGTCAGGACCATCGAGGAGGTCGAGGACATCACCGACATGATGAGGTCCGTCGGGCTCAGGAGGGGCAAGGACTTCAAGCTCTACTTCATGGCGGAGGTCCCGGTCAACATCTTCATGGCGGACGAGTTCTGCAAGTACTGCGACGCGTTCTCCATAGGCTCCAACGACCTGACCCAGCTCACCATGGGCTGCGACAGGGACTCGGACATCCTCGGCCGCATGGGATACTTCGACGAGAGGAACGAGGGGGTCAAGAGGGCCATCGCGCACCTCATCAAGGTCGCCCACGAGAACGGCAAGTTCGTGAGCATCTGCGGCCAGGGCCCCTCGGTATACCCCGAATTCACCGAGTTCCTGGTGGAGCAGGGGATCGACTGCATCTCCCTGAACCCTGACACGTTCATCAAGACCAAGAGGATAATCGCCTCCGCCGAGCAGAAGATCATCCTCAGGGACCTTAGGAACCTCAGGAACAGGCTCTGAGCAAACATCGAGGGGGAGACCCCTCTTTTTTTTCCATTTCACCGACGATGGCCGAGAATTGTTGCCGGATTCGATGCGCCTGAATTGGAGAGGACGTCGACGGCCGATGCAGCCTCGGAGATAAGCGCCGAAGGGCCTTCGGCTGTTCTCGCTCTTCATCAGCCTCTGGTTTATCCCGTCCGCCTGCTCGCTGGGCAGGAGCATCGTGGCGGCCTCCATGAACGGGTGCTTCGCATCGTTCTTTATGACCACGTCGTCCAGCGACTTCAGGCCCCAGCGCTCGGCGGTCTTCTCCAGGCCCAGCTTCACGTCAAGGTCGTTCGGGACCAGTACCGTCGCCCTGAGCTCCTTGTAGCCCAGCTCCTTGGCCGCCATGACGCGGTGGTGGCCGTCCACGAGAAGGTACCCGTTGCGCCTCTTTATCATGATCAGAGGCTCGTTTAGGCCCCTCTTCAGCTCGTACTGCCTCCCGGCGAGCTCGTCGAGGTAGACCTCCTTCTGAGTGGGTATCACCTCCTCAATCGGGACCTTGACTATCCCCGGCATGACCCTTATCTTCACGTCGTTGTACTTCTCCAGGAAGGCCTTGACGGACTCCACCTTGCTCTGGCGGGTCTTCTCGATGTGGGACCTGACGACGTCTATGTTGGAGATGATGCCGACGACCTTCTTCGTGTTCTCGTCGACCACCGGGAGGTTCCTGATCCCGTAGCGGAAGAGGATGCGGGTGGCGTCGCTGATCGACATCGAGGGCGTGGCGCAGAACGACCCGGACCTGATCACGTTCCTGATCCTCTCGTTGGGCCTGTCGATGCACCGCAGGAGGTCCTTGGCCGTGACGAATCCCAGGAGATAGTCGTTCTCGACTATCGGGAACCCGTGGAAGCTGGAGTTCATCAGCGCCTGCCTGACGTCCTCCACAGTCATATCCGGAGTCACGAAACGGACCTTCTCCCTCGGAACCATGTAGTCCTTTACAGTGTCAGCCATCGGTCCTGGATGGGAGCCAGCCGAATTAAACATTATGTCGGCCAAATACGGCAGTCGCAGCCTACATTCAGAACGGCCCGTCGAAAGCCTCGCAATGAAGGGGCCATATGACAACATTAAAAGTGCGATGGAGGATACCGAGGGCAGAGGATTCGCAAATGTCACCGTTACTCACCGAAGAGAGCATCCAGGAAGAGACCAAGATCCAGGACACGCTGAAGGGCATCAAGCACGTCGTCATCGTCATGAGCGGAAAAGGAGGCGTCGGGAAGAGCACCGTATCCTCGAACCTCGCGCTGTCGCTCTCCATGAAGGGATACAAGACCGGCGTGATGGACATAGACATCACCGGGCCCAACATCCCCAAGATGTTCGGAGTCGAGGACCAGGGCCTCATGGTGGAGAACGAGAAGCTGATCCCCGTGGACGTCCCCCCTTCCCTGAAGCTCATGTCCATGGCGTTCCTCCTCCAGAGCAAGGACACCCCTGTAATGTGGCGCGGACCCGTGAAGATGAGCGCCATCAAGCAGTTCATAGAGGACGTGAACTGGGGCGAGCTGGACTACCTGGTGATCGACATGCCTCCAGGAACCGGGGACGAGGCCCTCTCCATCGTGCAGCTCATCCCCAAGGCAGACGGGATGGTCATAGTCACCACGCCCCAGGACGTGGCCCTCCTGGACAGCAGGAAGTCCCTGGTGTTCGGAGCGGAGGCCCACATCCCCATCATCGGAATCATCGAGAACATGAGCGGCTTCGTATGCCCCCACTGCGGCGAGATCACCGACATATTCAAGAGCGGAGGCGGAGAGGCCACCGCCAAGGAGATGAACGTCCAGTTCCTCGGACGCGTCCCCATAGAGCCCGGAGTCGTGGACTGCGGGGACAGGGGGGTCCCGATAGTGCTCGACCGCCCCGACTCGGCGTCCGCCAAGGCGTTCAAGGACATCGCCGAGAAGATCATCAAGACGGTCGATCACCGATGATGATCCTGGCGGTATCCGAAGGGGAGTCCCTGGACTCCTATGTGGCCGACGACTTCGGCCACGCCCCCTTCTTCCTGCTGGTCGACTCGGACACCCTGGACTACCGCGTCATAGTGAACGAGTTCAAGGATTCGCTTTCCGGCGCGGGAGTGGCTGTGGCTGAAGCCATAGTCTCCCTCGGGAACGTCGAGGCGGTCCTCACCGGAGGGATCGGGATGCACGGAGCCGAAATCCTTGAGAAGGCGGGAATCCGGGTGTCGCCTGACGAGGACGGCACCGTGGAGGACTGCGTCAAGGACTTCATGAGAAGGCTCGAACGCAGAAGGTCCTTCGAGACGAACGCTTGAACGGGGTCGCACCGCTCTGCGGTCGCCCCATATCACCTTGTGGAGCTGAGGCAGGACGCGTACGTCGGCCTTGGACTCCAGGACGCGCGAAACGAGCCACTCCAGCCTGTCCACGCCTCCGACCGGGGTGAAGACGACATTGGCCTTCACTTCATTGTCCCTCAGGAATCCGACCGCGAAGTCGAAGTCGCGATCGTCGGCGATGACGAACTTCAGCTGGTCCTTGCCGGAAAGATACGCGAGATTGGAAAGCAGCATCCTGTCGGTCATACCCGACGAAGGGCACTTGATGTCCATGCTTATCATGACCAGGCGGTCGTCGGGAACCTTGGACAGATCGGTCGCCCCGTTGGTCTCCAGCACCGTGTGCTTGCCCGCACGGACGAGCGCATCGAGCAGATCCGTTATGTCTGGCTGGAGCATGGGCTCGCCTCCGGTGACGCACACGTGGGCGCAGTCGCCGACCCGGCGCATGATCTCCTCCACAGACATCTCCTCCCCGCCGGACATGGAATACCCGGTGTCGCACCAGGAACAGGACAGGTTGCATCCGACGGACCTTATGAAGAACGTCGGGACCCCCATCATGAGGCCTTCGCCCTGTATGGAAAGGAACAGCTCGCAGATCCTCATACTCTATCTCGTCCTTGTATCCGGCCTCTTCGAAGCCCTTGAGCCTCAGCCTGCACGAGTCACAGTGGCCGCACGCCTTCTCCCCGCCGTTGTAGCAGGACCACGTGAGATGCAAGGGCGCTCCCAACTCCTTGCCGCGACGCACTATGTCGGCCTTGGAATCATGCATTATCGGAGTCATCACCTTGATCGGACGGCCCTCGACCCCGGCCTTGGTGCCCACGGCGATCATCCTCTCGTACGCGTCGAAGAACTCGGGACGGCAATCCGGGTATCCGGAGTAATCCACGGCGTTCGCGCCTATGTATATCCTGTCGGCGTCCACGGACTCGCAGAGCCCCGCGGCCACGCTGAGGAAGATTATGTTCCTGGCAGGGACGTAGGTGATCGGGATGCTCTCGTCCAGCTTCCCCTCGCGGTCCATGGGAACGTCTATGTCGGGGCGGGTGAGCGCCGAACGGAAGGAGCTGAGGTCCAGATCGACGATGATGTGGCGGACCCCGTAATGCCTGCAGACGTTCTCGGCAGAGGACAGCTCCTTCGTGTGCCTCTGGCCGTACCTGAAGCTCAAGGCGACGACCTCGCACCCGTCCGCGAGCGCCTGGGCCAAAGTGGTGGTGGAGTCCAGCCCTCCGGAAAGGAGGACCACCGCCTTCATCGGAGGGCCTCCGTGTACCATGCGGTCTGGCCCCTCTCCTCGTCGAGGCCGACCGACACGGACCTGACGTTGGGCGGGAAGTCGATCTCGGACGCCATGCGGAGGGTCATCATCCTGCACATCTCCTCCGCGGTGGTCGTGGGAACGTCCAGGAGGGCGACGTCCTCCCTGGGGAAGACGTACCTCTTGCATCCTGATACGACCTCCACGGACGAATCAGTCACCGAGACCGAGACCTCCTTGGACTTGGACGGGATCAGGGTCCTGTGGTCGAACTCCTCGATCATCTCCCTGAGCTTCCTCTTCAATATGACGAAATCCATTATCATCCCGTCCTCGCCGATGTCGCCGTCCAGGCGGAGACGGACTATGTAGGAATGCCCGTGCAGCCTGGAGCACTTCTCGTGCCTGGGTATGAAATGGCATGCGGAGAACTTTATTCCGGAATATCCCCCGTCTATCTCTAGTATCATGATCATTCCTCCGTGAGCCTCATCGCCAACGCGATGGAGTCCCTGTAGTCGACCTTCACGCGGGACGTGTCTATGAAGACCTTGCCGGAGTTCACCACGGGCGCTCCCAGCGCATGGACCCCGCCGATGAAGTGCAGGGACCTGAAGATTATGTTCCCGGTGATCCCCTCCGGGGCGATTATTATGTCCGCGTCCCTCACGGCGTCCTCTATCAAAATCTGAGAATGATAGGCCTCGTATCCGGCCTCGCAAAGCCTCTTGGCTATCGTCCTGGCGCTCTCGATCGACTTGTCCACGACCTTGCATCTGCCGACGTCCTCGCATCTGCCTCCGGACATCACGGCGATCTTGGAGCCCATCCCCACCCTCTTGGCGAGCTTCGCGGATCCGACGGCGAGCTTGAACCTCTGGTCGTTGGACCACCCCTCGTCGATTCCGACCGGCGCGAGAATGAACATCTTCTGGCTGGGCGGCTCCATGAACACCACCCTCTCCAGAGCCTTGAGCCCGAGCTTCTTCTTGACTATGGGAAGAAGGACCGACGAGGACATGTCCCCGCGAATCGCCGCGTCTATGGCGCCTGAGGCGAGATCCCCCGCCAGCTCCTCCGGGTCGTCGTATATCCTTACGTCGTGCCCGCGCGTTGCGAGGACGCTCCTCTCGACGTTGCCGCTGTCTGTACCGCGGCCTATGCCGACGACTACGTCCGGCAGGTTCGAGGAGAGCAGGGTCTCCGTAGTGAACATGTCCCGCCCATGCAGTTTCAGATATAAAAACAAGCCAATTTGCCGTTCACGACCTTATCTGGTCGAACTCGTATCCGTCCCAATCCCTCTGCCCCAGGAGGATCTCCGCCTCCGTCACGGTGAGCATGGGCTTGGAATACGTGGCAGAGTCGTCCATGGCGATGCGGGGACATCCGGTGTTCACGTAGGCGTCCGCCCTGTACGCCATGAGGGCGGCGGGCGTGACCTCCTCCATCAGGACCTTGAACGCCTTCCTCCCGTCGGCGCGAAGCAGACGGACGATGCGGTCGGCCTCCGCGTCACGCCTCTGGCCGGCCTTAGTGCAGACGATCACCAGGAAGCTCCTGGCGGACCTGGCCGACTGTATGGCCATGAACCTTCTCCTGAGGATCCTGTCCCTCAACGGCGACATGTCCCGGACCTCCCCGCTCACGGGATTCAGGACCAGGACGTCCCTCCCCGCCCCCAGGACGGCGGCCAGAGGATGGAAGTCGCCCTCCCCGATGAAAAGGAAGGCGTCCACGTCCGAGGACACGGACTCCGCGGCCGTGCAGTTGCATCCGAGGACCTGCCCGGGATGGCAGATGCGGCCGTCCCCGGTCCCCACGAGGACCTTCCTGCCGGACGCCTCCAGCATGGCTTTTGCCTCCGGGATCAGACCGATGTACTGCACCGCGGCCAGGATTCCGACCCTCTCCGGAAGCGCCTTCAGCGATTCCATCACCTCCAGGCCGATCCTCGCATCAGAGCGGGACTCCACGTAGAGGACGTTGGGGTCGGAGCCGAGGCACGGTATCGGAGAATGGCCGTAGTGGATCAAGGCGTCGGCGACGCCCTTGTAGTCGAAAAGATCGCATGCCCCGTAACATTGGTATCCGACGATTATCATCTCGGCGCCGGTCCTGTCGGAGAGAATGCCGGCGACCTCTTCGGCCCTTACCTTGAGGCCTTCGGGAAATTGAAGCGCGACGGAGGAAAACCCCCCGTCGCTTATCCACGCTGCTGCGCGGTCCAGTTCGAAATCGAACATTTACCTTATGAGCTCGGCGCCCTTCTCCACGTCGATGTAGCAGGGGGAAGGGAACTTCATGGAAGCCCTCCAGAGGGCGTCCTTGGCTATGACGGCCTTCTCGGCGGGAACGCGAACGGTCAGGATCGCCTGGTTGCGCTCGAGCCTAGCCGCAGTCCCTACAGTCTTGCCGAACCCCTGACGCATTCCGCTGGACACACGGTCCGCTCCTGCGCCGGTGGCGAGCTTGTTCTCCCTGAGGACCACATGGGGGAACGCCCTGACGGTCATGTGATAGTTGGCCGTCCCGATCTGTCCGTTGAGGACCTTGTTGGCCGCGATACGGCCGGCCTCGATGGAGATGTGCCTGACCTGGACGCGGTTCTCGACCCTGAGGGTGAGAACGACGGGGAAGTCGGCCTTGAGGTTCCCCATCTCATACTGGCTTACCCTGCTCGCAGGGACTCCACCCATATATTCGCGGCGGGTGTACGCCTGTCCTTTGATCTGCCTGTACATGGAAGCGGGCTTTCTAACCATTTATACCACCTTGATCGGAATGCGTCTAGGGCAACGGTCAAGACAGGACTGCTACCCCGGCTATACTGGGGTCTGATTACCATCCCCGATATAAGGGTTTCGTCTTTCACGGGATTCTGCCCCATATACGATAATAATAACTGGTAGAAAAGGGGAACCATTCCCAATCGTTATTATCTGATGAACGCATACGCCCAACGATGCAGCCGTTCAACTTCAAGGTAGTAGCGGAAGACGAGAGCGAGGGAATAGCGATAGCCGTTGCCGGTCAGACCATCGTCGACATACAGAACCTTCTGACAGATATCGGAAGGGACATGATCCGCACCGACCTCAGGCTGCAGAACGGGATTCCCGACTCCATCCTCGACAAATTCATACTCAAGACCGGAGGCCAGTCGTCCGGCGGGATCGGAACCAGGCCAGCCGACCACGCCGACGTGCTGATCGACGACGCCATGGCGAAGCTCTGCAAGACGCTGAGCTTCTTCGGGCAGGGAGGCACCGGCGCCTGGATGGACACCGAGTTCACCGATCCCTTCGAGCGCGGAAACGTGGCCCGCGACCTCATAGCCCTGAACGACCATCTGGCCGGGCACGTCCTCAAATACGGGAAGGACGGGCAGGGCGAGATGGAGGAGTTCAGGAAGCTCAAGCGCGACAAGCTGCAGGAGTACGTCAAGAAGGGGAACAACTTCAGGGGATTCGCGATAGGCTCCCTCTTCCAGGACCCGAAGAAGAACCGCTGGCTCTTCAGGAACTCCATGACGGCCGTGCCGGTAACCCTGTCCAAGGCCGTGCCCACGGACACCGCCCGCAGGCTCTCGGGGGACAAGGTCGTGCTGATCCGCGGAAGCATCAGGCGCAACTCCGACGACATGATCACCGGGATCGACGGAATCGACTGGATCGAGGAGCTCAGCATCGTGAAATTCCTGAGGATGATCTCCTCCGACAGGGACATACCCCTCCTCAACGCCGTGGCCGCGGTCCCGTACCACGACGCTTCCAGGAACACATGGACGCTCAGGTACGACCCCCTGGGGATCAGGGTGACGAAGGACTCCTGGGACTCCTGCGTCATGGCATTCCATGACTATTTCGTGTTCCTTTGGAAGACGTACGTGGAGGCCGAATCAGAGTTCTCCGGCGAAGAGAAGGACATCAGGGACCTGCTCCTGTCGATGCCGTCGGCCCTCCCGAACATAGAATGAGCACATCGAACCCCTTTTATAGATGGGTACCGTGGGCCGGCACGACACATGTCGAGGAGGCACCTCTCTCAAAGGACCGTGCAGGATATCGGGTCCGCCCGCATATCGCGTCTTCTAGACCTGTCCGAGGAGGCGATACGCTCAGACCGTCCCGACAGGGCCCGCAGATACGTGGACCTCGCGAGGCGCATCGGCATGAAGACCCGCGTCAAGATGCCTAAGGACAGGCGCTACTGCAAACGCTGTCTGGCGCCCATGATGCCTGGCGTGAACTGCACCGTCAGGCTGTCGGGACACAAGGTGGTCACGACCTGCGGGATGTGCGGCGAGATCCGTCGCACGCCGTACCTCAAGGAGCAGAGAAAATGACTGAGAAGGACGCGAGAAAGGAACTCATGAGGAGGGCCGTGGACCTCAGCCCCACCGTCCACGTGGGAAAGGACGGGCTGGACCAGGGGGTGTTCGAGGAGATCTCGACCCAGCTCAAGAAGAACAGGGTGATCAAGGTCAAGGTCCTGTCCAATTCCGAGGACGGGGCGAAGACCGTGGCCGAGGCCATAGCAGAGGCGACGGGGTCCGTGGTCGTGGACGTGCGCGGAGGCGTGCTCGTGCTGACCGACAAGAGGACCTGGACCTCGCTTTCGCAGAAGAAATTCCGACAGTGATCAAATGCTCGACATCAACGTGATAAGGTCGAACCCTGAGATGATCAGGACGATGCTTCAGAACAGGAACAAGGACACCGCCATACTGGACAGGTTCCTGGACGCGGACGGTGAGTGGAGGAGCCTCACCGGGGAGAACAACCGCCTGAGGAAGGTCAGGAACGAGGTCTCCCTGCAGATATCCAAGATGCCCAAGGGGGCGGAGAAGGATGCCAAGATCGCCGAGATGCGCGAAGTCTCCGAGAAGATCAAGGCGAACGACGACCGCATGGCGGAGCTCGAGGAGATAAGGCAGGACTGCGTCCTGAACATCCCGAACATCCCCCACGAGTCCGTCCCCCTCGGAAAGGACGAGAACGACAACGTGGTCGTCTACGAGGCCGGAAGGAGGAGGACCTTCGGATTCAAGCCCAAGGAGCACTGGGAGATCGCCGAGGACCTGGACATCATCGACTTCGAGAGGGGCGCCAAGGTCGCCGGAAGCGGGTTCTACTGCCTCAAGGGAGACGGAGCCAGGCTCGAGCGCGCTCTGGTCAACTACTTCCTGGACATGCACCAGGACCAGGGCTACACCGAGATATTCCCCCCGGTCGTGGTCAACAAGAACGCGGTGATAGGCACCGGGCAGTACCCCAACCTGAAGGACGACATGTACTACCTCGAGAGGGACGACATGTTCCTCAACCCCACCGCGGAGGTCCCTGTGACCAACCTCCTCCAGGACGAGATCCTGGACAAGTCCCAGCTCCCCATATACTACACCGCTTACCTGCCCTCGTTCAGGCGCGAGGTCGGCAAGCATGCTGACACCAAGGGGATCATCAGGGTCCACGAGTTCAACAAGGTGGAGATGGTCAACTTCGTCCTCCCCGAGAACTCCTATGCGAGGCTGGAGGAGCTCAGGAAGAACGCCGAGGACATCATCAACGGGCTCGACCTCCCCTACAGGGTCCTGCTCCTCTGCACCGGGGACATGAGCTTCTCCTGCTCCAAATGCTACGACCTGGAACTCTACGCCCCCGGCAAGGACGCATGGCTCGAGGCCTCGTCCGTGTCCAACTTCACGGACTTCCAGGCCAGGAGGGCCAGGATAAAGTACAGGCCCGAGCCCCACCTGAAGAGCGAGTTCATCCACACCCTCAACGGGTCCGGCCTGGCCCTTCCGAGGACCATGGTCGCCATCCTGGAGAACTATCAGAACAAGGACGGCACCGTGACCGTCCCCGAGGTCCTGAGGCCCTACATGAGGGGACAGGAGACCATCGGCAGACGCTGATCAGACCTCGAGGCGGTCCAAGGCCTCGACCAAACCCTTTACGTCGAAACCCTTTCTGCCCATCAATTTCTGACGGAGCTGATTCTCGCCGACCTTCAACGACTGGGACGAGATGCCGTAGCGCCTGGACACCAGAGCCTCGATGTATGCGGCCAGAAGGTCGCAGGTCTTTATCGAATATCCGTTGCGGGGACCGAAACGCCCGTCGTTCCTGTCGGAGAACGGATCGAAGACCATGAAGCGGAACTCGTCATGCCATTCCGGCCTCAGAAGCGGTATTATCGTCGACTCCACCTGCTCGTGCTCGTACTCCTCCAGGATGTCAGCAAGACCGTCTATGCTCGTCTTTATGGGGCTTATCACGTCCTTCGTCAAGACCTCCGGGAGGTCGTGGAAGAGGGCGGTGTAGAAGTCGTTGTAGACCGTCCTGTCGTCGGCGCCCGCATCGAGGTCGCGAAGATAGACGGAGTCGGCCACCATGAGGGAATGCCCCAGCACGGTGGTCTTGGGTACGCGAGGGGTCCTCGCCCAGCGCTGCTGGAAGCGAAGCTGCCCCACCAGGTCAAGGAAGTCGAAGGCGCCTCCCGCGGTCAGGATCTCGCTCACCCCGGCCAGGTGTATGTACTGGCCGATCTGCTCCGAGATCTCCCTGCGCGTGCGGTCTATCCCGTACAGCGAACGGTTGGACTCGTAGATTAGGTCGAATTCCCAGCGGGTGGCCAGGTAATGCGCGGCGCGGACGATGTCGTCCTCCGGCGAATCGAGATCGGAAGCCAGATACTCCTTGAAACGGGACATCAGGCCCGGTTCGAATCCAGGCACGATGCGCTCCACCTCGGATATCACGAATGCGCTGACCTGCTCTGCCCTCTCTGAAGTGATCTTGTAGAACACCTGCGGCTTGAGGTCGGTCAGCACGGACCTCTGGACGAACGAGAACAGCGTATGCTCGATGATCTTCCTCCAATCCACGCGGTTCCCGGCGCTCTCCTCGTACTTTCCGAGGATCCAGGCTATGGCCGCCTTGTGCGCCTGCTTGTCCAGCTCGGTAAGATCCAGCGGACGTATGTGGTCGTTCCACCGGTGCATGTTGGCGGCTTCGAGGAACAGGGAGAGGAAATCGGCGTTCAGCGCTGGCATCCGATCGCTCACTCTCCGCCCTCATTGTCTTGACCGTCATGTAATACCCGGCCGCGGTCACGACTGCTCCCGCGATGAACGCCACGGTATCGTACGGGCCCACGTTGGCGATGTAATCGCACGCCGCTATGGTCATGACGACGAATCCGGCCAGCGCCATGGCCGCGAACATTATGATGGGGCGCATGCGGCCCAATCTACTAACTATGATTTAAAACAGGGGATTGCTCCCCCGCAAAGTTCAGACGCTGGCCTGGACCAGCCTGTTTATGACGAACTTCTTGTCCATGCTGGAGAGGAAGAATCCGAGCCTGGGTCCGGCCTCCTTCCCTATGAAGATCTTATACAGGGCCTTGTATGCGCCCTTGGATCCGATAGGGTTCTCCTTGGCTATCTGGGCCACGATGCCGTTGATCTCATCGGCGTCCCAGGAGCAGTCGTTCATCCTCCTGACGAGAGCCTGGAAGAACACCTTCTCCGTGATGGAGAGCTGCATCGTGTCCGGAATGGACTGGAGGACGGAGAACTTGACGCTGTCGGGGGCGAACCCGTTGAGCCAGTATCTGACGCACTCGCACCTGCGGGCGAGCCTGTGGAGATCCTCGTCGGTGGCTTTGGAGAGGTCGACGGTCCTCGATAGGACTTCCAGGACCTCCTTGAAATTGGGCGCCATCTGCACGATGCTGACCAGGTGCCTATAGGGTATCTGAAGGGGCAGGGACTTGGGCACGTGGTTGTGCTGGGCGATGACGTACGCATCGATGGAGTTCTCCTCTGACTCCGTCCATGACCCGGAGAAGTACTTGGCCTCCATCCTGTCGTACTCGTCCGCCATGTCCAGGATGCCGAGGCCGGAATCGTAGTCGATGGTCTTGGAGGGCATGACCCTCAGGAACATGTAGTTCAAGACCTCCGGAGGAGTCATGTTGATGGCGTCCAGGCCGGTGACGGGGCATCCCAGCGACTTGTGCATCTGACCGACGCCTTTCAGCTGGACGAACTCGTAAGGGATCGGTATCGGGGCCTTCCCGCCGTAGATCTCGGAGACTATCCTCTTTCCGGAGTCGTAGGATCCGCCTGCGGCGGCATGGTCCTTGCCGAAGGGCTCGGCGGAGGTGCCGAATATCGTCCACTTGGCCGGCCACTCCAGCCTCCACGTGAGCTTTCCCTCCCCGGACCTGATGTCGCAGGTCCCGTGATGGCCGCAGGGACAATCGTACTCCACGAAGGGGAACTCGTAGGTGTCGAAGACCGGGTTGGCGAACCTTCCGCAGTTCTCGCAGACGGGGTTGAACGGGGCGTAGTCGGATTTGGCCTCCTTGCCGGTGACCTCGTGGAGTATCCTGATGACCTCCTCCCTCTTGGTGAACGCCTTGTCGATGCACTCGGTGAACATCCCGGCCGCATACAGCTCATGGGTCCATATGATCTCGCAGTTGACGTCCAGGGACTTGACGGCGTCCAGGAAGGGCTGGACGAAGTGATGGGCGTAGTTCCTGTGCTTGCCGCACGGGCAAGGGATCCTGGAGATGGGCTTGCCGACGTACTTCTCGAACTCCTCCGGAAGGAAGTCGTACCTTCTCCTGAGGGGATCGAAGGAGTCGATGAGGTAGATGAGCCTGACCTCCTTGCCCTTGGACTCGACGGCGCTGCGGACCGACTCCCCGGTGATGGCCTCCCTCAGGCTCCCGACGTGTATGATGCCGGTAGGGCTGATGCCGGTCGCTATCAGCGGATGATCGTAATTGTCGATTATTTCCTGCGCCACAACATCTGCCCAGTGCATTCTAATCAAGGCGTTCATCTATCTCTTATAAAAGACGTTTTCGGTGTACGGAGCCTGGACCGAGCAGGATTCGATCTTCGTCCCCCCGAAAAAAGATTATATAAGCATCCCCGAATGCGGTTCCATGGCAAAGAAAAACGACACGGGATTCCAGTCCTCCGCAGGCCTCATGAGGTACTTCGACACAGAGGATGACAAGGGAATCAAGATAAGCCCCAGGACCGTCATCGGGATAGCCATAGCTGTCGTCGTCGTGGTCCTGCTCGCCAACACCCTGTTCCCGCTCTGAGAGCTGGATCTCCGGCTTCGGCCGGAATCTCCTTTTTCAAACCCGATATCCTGCCTTGGTATCTGCCACGATTCGAGCGAATGCTGGAAGCCCATAGCAACATATCGAAACCAAATAGGGAAAGGGCCGATGCCCGGCCCATGGTTTCATATCCTGTCTTCTCCGAGGATTACGTACTCCTCCTTGTACTTCTTCCTGAAGAGCTTGGAGAGTATCGGAGGAGCTATTATGGTGGTCATGACTGACATCAGGACAACCACGGCGTAAAGATCCGGGGACATGGCTCCGGACGACAGCCCTATCGAGGCCACGATTATTCCGACCTCTCCCCTGGGCATCATTCCGACCCCTATGATGTTCCTTCCGGCCTTGTCCAGGCTCTTGTCCCCCATCTTGGCTCCGAATCCGCATCCGATGAACTTGGTCACCAATGCGACCGCGATGATGATCAGGGTCAGAACGATTATGTACCCGTCCGTCAGAGTGGAAATGTCCACCTGGAACCCGACGTTGAGGAAGAAGAACGAGATGAAGAAGGTGGTGATCGACTCCATCTTGCGCTCAAGGTCCCACTCCCATGCGTGCTCCGCGAAGAGCATGCCTGCAAGGAACGACCCGATGATCGCGGCCAGTCCGATGTACTCGGCGAACGCAGCCATGAGCAGGCAGACGATGATCGCAAGGACGAGCTTGTTGGAGGAATGTGGAACCTTCCCGGCGTTGACAGCCGCGTCGTGCCTCTTCTGGAAGAAGGCATAGATGCGGGGGATCAGGTACTTGCAGACCAGTATCACGGCGATGACGAAGGCGACGGCCTGAAGCGTGATGGAGGCGATGTCGACTATGGACACCTCCCCGGAATCGGCCACGCCCTTGACTATGGCCAGGACTATCATTCCCAGCACGTCGTCTATCACCGCGGCAGCTATTATTATGCGGGCCTCGCGAGTGTCCATGAGCTTCATGTCCTTGATGATGCGGGCAGTTATACCCACGGACGTCGCAACCATCGCCGCTCCCATGAACAGGGCAT
>JAEEGF010671542.1_pt1 | contig 19583 bp, 18 predicted proteins | sample 9134171 | NCBI WGS metagenome assembly JAEEGF01 (sample SAMN16246542, study PRJNA631951) | gut metagenome | biome: gut microbiome; feature: rumen; material: AP-attached | host: Bos | place: Iran: Karaj | collected 2018-10
ATCGAGGCAGCCCGTGCAGGTGAAGCTGGTAAGGGCTTTGCAGTTGTAGCTGATGAAATCAGTTCTCTTGCTGCAAATTCAAGAGATACAGCTGGAAACATTCAGGAGATTTCTGCTAAGGTTACAGCAGCTGTTAAGACTCTTTCAGATAACGCTATACAGGTTATTGATTTTATCAATGAAAACGTACTTGCAGATTACGATGCATTCGTTGAAACAGGTTCTAAATATGAAGACACAGCCTCTATGATTGATGAAATGCTAGAGACTTTCTCTGAGAAGGCTGATAATCTTAATGCTGTAATGAATGAGATGGCAGGACAGATTGAGACGATTTCTCGTTCAGTAGAAGAAAGCTCAAGTGCAATTAGTATGTCAGCGGCATCAGCAACTGAGATTGTTGATGAAATTCAGGGCATCAATGATGCTATGGATCAGAATAATAACGTAACTAAGCAACTTAATACTAGCACCCAAAAGTTTGAAATCGTATAATGTTTTAGAAGAGTTGACAGTACCTCCTAGTATGTTTATACTAGGAGGTACTTTAATGCTTTTAACCGCTAAAGTAAGGAGGGCAGAAAATGAAAGAAGCATCAGCACTTTTGGAAGTGCGAAAGAGTATACGAGTGGTAGATGCTACTCTTAGAGATGGCGGTCTTGTTAACGATTTCTATTTTACTGATGAGTTTGCTAAGGCTTTATATCTAACAAATGTTAAGGCTGGCGTAGATTATATGGAAATGGGCTATCGAGCTGATAAGGAACAGTTTGATGAAAGCAAGTTTGGCCCATGGAAGTTTTCTTCTGATGAATATATTAGAAAGATTGTAGGAGATAATGACACTGACCTTAAGCTTGCTATTATGGCAGATGTTGGCAGATGTAACTACAAGGAAGATATTCATCCAAAGGCAGAAAGTCCTGTCGATATGATTCGCGTGGCTACATATTTGCATCAGATTCCTGGTGCTATAGATATGATTGAGGATGCAGCTAACAAGGGTTACGAGACTACCTGCAATATTATGGCTATATCAACAGCCCAGATGGATGATGTGAAAACTGCCTTAGATATAGTATGTGCTTCTCCAATATCATGCGTTTACATCGTAGATAGCTATGGAAGTCTTTATCCTGAGCAGATAGAGCGTATTGCAGATATTTACTGTAATGCTGCTGCAAAATATGGCAAAAAGGTAGGCATGCATGCCCATGACAATCAAAAGCTTGCTTTTGCTAACACAATAGAGGCCATCGGTGATGGAGTAGACTATGTAGATGGTACATATTGTTCTATGGGACGTGGTGCTGGAAACTGCGGCATGGAACTTTTACTTGGCTTTTTAAAGAATCCTAAGTATAAAGAGAGATATGCTATTAAATTTGTGGAGGATTACATGCTTCCTCTTAAGGAAAAAGGCACAGTATGGGGTTATGATATGCAATATCTTGCCACAGGCCTTTTAAATCAGCATCCTAGAACTGCCATCCAGTTTACAAAGGAAGGCAGAAAGGACTATTTTGCTTTCTATCAGGAGATGCTTAACCTTGATTAATAGCATTTATTAGAATATCGCTTATGTTAGCCCAGGTGTGGTGACGTGAGGCAATCTCACTGCCGGCTTGGGCTATTTTTTTAAGTTTACCTGGGTCATTTAATTGGCTATCTACAATACCTGCTACAGCATCTAAATCATTTAAATCGTAAAACAGAATATTTTGCCTATCCTTATATTCCTTGAGCAATAGGGTGGTAGGGTCAGTAAGGGCTACAGCCCCGTTTAGCTGAGCAGAGAAAACCCTATCGTGGCTGCCAGCTTTAAAGTTTGGCATTATATTTACTGAAAGCTTTGATTTCGCAAATACGGTAAATGTCAGATTAAAAGGAATTTCACGGTGTATGGATGCGTGTTTAAGCTCTAATTCTTCCCAAAGTGCTCCAAACAAATGCAGATTATGGCTGCATTTATCCAAGGCTTCAACTAGTTTCTTTCTATTAATGCATCTTACATATGCATCTGCTAAATAAAAGGTCTGAGTATGAAGAGGCAAATCGGAATTGATATAATCGTATATTTCGTTAGTAGCGAGATTCTCCACTGCATTTTCAATTGTTAGGGTAGAATCCTTTAACATCATATCTATTAACGTATAAACGTTTTCCTGTAAAAACTCTGGCATCTTTTTTATGGCAGTTTCTAATCGCTCAGGGGCGGTATAAGTGCCAGAAAACAAAATGTCGTAAGGTCTTTCTTCGAATCCATCCCAATCTATAGCTTCCTTTCCAAAGGCCAGTTCACCTGTCATAGGTGTTACTGTCACAGATTTAATGTGAGGGTAGTATTTTAGAATGTAGTCCTTATGCTTTTCATCCAGACATATTACATGAAAGTTTTTTAGTTTATTTTTTAGGGAATTGTGATGATACAGTGGATGGTCTAAAATAACATCAAAAAATGGAGCATCCACATGGTCTAAGAAATAGGAATCGTCATCCATAAGAGCCCTTGGAAGGTCTGAATTAAAGTCTATTAAAGCATCAAAATGCTTGCCTACATATTGCTCTAGGTCATCTAAGTTATCCTCGTCTACTTTAAAATAGGTTACATTATGCCCCTTTGCCTTTAGTGCTTCTCCTAAAGAATCCCCGAAATAAAGATAAGAGTTGTAGCAAACAGTTTTCATTTCAAAAATTAAAAATTCCATAAAACCTCCCCAGGTAATATCCTTCACAAAAATTTTATCATATTTAAATTACACTATGTTATACTTTTGTATATAAGCTAACGGGGGAAAATTATGATTAAAGCGGCAGCGTACAATTGTGAACCATTACAAAATCCATTTATTTTTGATCAGGTCTATTCTATGATTAGTCCTCAGCGAAGAGAACACGTGGATGAGGCCAAGACCTTAAAGGGAAAATGTGAGAGGTTAGGTGCCGCCCATCTGTTAGAAAAACTTCTTTGGGAAAATCATATTCAAAGACCTTATGTCTATTCAAACACCTCCCAGGGTAAACCCATTTTTATTCAGCCTAAAAATGTAGACTTTAGTATTTCACATTCTAATTTTTTTGCAGTGGCAGCCATTTCTGACAAGCCAGTAGGTATTGATGTGGAACGGATTCGTCCATACGATAGAAGCCTTGTAGAGCGTTTCTTTACAAAGGCTGATTTAGAATACCTTGATTCCGTGAAAAAGATAGAGGTAAATAAAAAGTTTACAGAGGTTTGGACCTTTAAAGAGGCTACCAGTAAAATGATGGACCGGCCATTGATGCAGGTTCTTCAGTGGATTGATTACAGTGAATACTGTGATTGCGAAAAGGGCAAGGTGGAATGGACCAAGCAAGGCTTTGAATTTAGGGATTTTTACATCACCCTTTGCTACGAGGATAAGCGCCAGCCAATCCAGATGGGCCTTTATAATCCTTATGATGGCAAATACTATTGACATCCTGTTTTGTTGTGATAGAATTTAACTAATTTCGTACTTCAAAGCATTAAAGTGCTAATGAGTAAAAATGTAATTTAGGAGAGTAATGATGGAGTCTAAAAAAGTTCTTTCGATTTTGGTAGAGAATACACCGGGTCTTACAAGCCGCATTTCTGGCTTATTTTCACGTAGAGGTTACAATATTGATAGCTTTTCTGCTGGTGTTACTGCGGATCCTAGATACACCCGAGTAACAATTGTCACACATGGGGATGACAATATTTTAGAGCAGATTGAAAAGCAGGTTTCAAAGCTTACTGAAGTAGTAGACCTTAAGATTTTAGAGCATGGCACATCTGTTAAAAGAGAGCTTATGCTGGTGAAAATTTCTGCTAGAAATATGGACAGACAAGACGTTTTAGCCATCGTTGAAATTTTCCATGGCAAAGTTGTAGATGTTACTCATGACTCCATGATTCTTGAGGTTACTGGTAATCAGGATAAGCTTGAAGCTTTCCTTGATATGCTTGGGGATTATGACATTCTTGAGCTTGCTCGTACAGGCGTTACAGGCCTTACACGAGGTTCAGAGGATGTAGTCATATTATAAAAGTTTTTAAAAGAGGAGGATGTAAGAATGTCACAGGAAGCAAAGATCTATTACGAGGAAGATTGTAATCTTTCATTATTGAAGGGTAAGACAATAGCTATTATTGGTTATGGTAGCCAGGGTCACGCACACGCTCTTAACCTTAAGGAAAGCGGATGCGATGTTATTATTGGTCTTTATGAAGGCTCTAAGTCTTGGGCAAAGGCTGAAAAGCAGGGACTTACAGTTTATACAGCAGCAGAGGCTGCAAAGCGTGCTGATATCATCATGATTCTTATCAACGATGAGAAGCAGGCAGATATGTACAAAAAGGATATCGAGCCAAACCTTGAGGCTGGCAACATGCTTATGTTTGCTCATGGCTTTAACATCCACTTTGGTTGCATCAAGCCACCAGCAGATGTTGATGTTACTATGATTGCTCCTAAGGGACCAGGCCACACAGTACGTAGCGAATATCAGGCAGGAAAGGGTGTTCCTTGTCTTGTAGCTGTAGAGCAAAATGCTACAGGAAAGGCTCTTGACCTTGCACTTGCATATGCACTTGGTATTGGCGGTGCTAGAGCTGGTGTTCTTGAGACTACATTTAGAACAGAAACAGAGACAGACCTCTTTGGTGAGCAGGCTGTTCTTTGCGGTGGTGTATGTGCTCTTATGCAGGCAGGTTTTGAAACACTTGTTGAGGCTGGCTACGATCCAAGAAATGCATACTTTGAGTGTATCCACGAAATGAAGCTTATTGTAGACCTTATCTATCAGTCAGGCTTCGCAGGAATGAGATACTCAATCTCAAATACAGCAGAGTACGGTGACTACGTTACTGGACCAAAGATCATCACAGAAGAGACAAAGAAGACAATGAAGAAAATCCTTTCTGACATCCAGGACGGTACATTTGCCAAGGAATTCCTTCTTGATATGTCACCTGCAGGACGTCAGGTACACTTCAATGCCATGAGAAAGCTTGCTTCTGAGCATCCATCAGAGAAGGTTGGCGAGGAAGTAAGAAAGCTTTACAGCTGGAATAACGAAGAAGATAAGTTTATCAATAACTAACAAATAATACGCCACCCACTACGTCTACAAGCCTTGGTATACTCAGCTCAACTAAGAATGTTTCGCTGAGTATCACCAAGAGCTTGTCCACTGTGGGTGGCTTTTTCTTGGCTAATCCACGCTCCCGCAGGCCACTTCCTGCTCGCGCCTAATTAGTCTACGAGGCTGCTTTTTATTTTTTATGCATCTCTATAGTTTTTATTACGGAAGAACTTATACAGATGAGAGGAAATTTTGGTTTCCGTGTAGACATCTGCGTATTCACGAGGGCTGTATTCGGTAATGAAATTAGTAGGAAACGACTTTGTCATACCACGTGATTTACACAAATCTACGGCTTTATTGTATGCGATGGCTGCTGTGGCCTCATTATTGTATCGGCCTACGATAAAGTCACCATTTAAATGTATTTTTGCTGTATAAAATGTCTTACCGTGTTTTTGCTCTTGATATACGCCGTGATATCGGTTGATAACGATAATGTTAGAATATCTATAATCCGTTTCATCGCCGTTGGCGAAGATGTAGTCACGGCCGGCGACGCTATAAGGTTTTATGCCGTAGCGGTTTAGGATGTTGTATTGCATGCCGTAGTCGCTGACGAACATGTGGTCACCGCGGTTTTGGATTTTGTGGCTGCTGTAATAGAATAAATCGTCGTTATCGAATTTTAGGATTAGAGATTTATCTAGATAATATTGAAAATAATTTTTCTGAAGATATATTGGAGTTTTAATGTAAATGTGATTGTCTCTAAAATTTATTAAAGTGACAATCTTCTCGAAGGACAGAAGTTTAACATGCTTCGAATAATTCAAAAGGTTGATAGATTTATCCTCAAGAATTTTCCAAGCTTCTTTATATGCGTTATGGCATTTACTTTCGGTAGAAAAGCTACCTAAGCTAATGTGCTTATTTGAATAGGTGATATTGCATCTATAATAGACGCTACCATCTTTTTTTGTAGCTTTGTAAACTCCAGGTTTCATTTAAGCCTCCCAAAGTTCTCCCTTAATGATTATTTTACACTTCTGAGAGGCGAAAGGTTTGAACATTCTATGAATTCAAAAGAAACTAACAAAAGACAATTATATAAAGAAGGACTAAAGGATGGTTTTCCTATTGCCTTAGGATATTTTGCCGTGGCCTTTTCTCTTGGCATACTTGCTAGAAAGGCGAATTTTACTCCAGTTCAAGGCTTTATCAATTCCTTTTTGAATCATGCTAGCGCAGGAGAGTATGCAGTTTATACTGTGGTTGGTGCTGGGGCTAGCTTTGTGGAAATGGCCATTATGACCCTTGTTGTAAATGCTAGATATTTGCTTATGTCTACGGCGTTAAGTCAAAAGTTTGATCCTAAGACATCCTTGATTGGCCGTATATTAGTTGGTTTTACAGTTACGGATGAGCTTTTTGCAATCACCATTAAACGACCAGGCTTTATCGAACCTTTATATAATATGAGTGCATTTATGATTGCGGTCATTGGATGGTCTTTTGGTACAGCCTTTGGAATCATTGCAGGAGAGCTGATGCCAGTTAGGGCAGTTAGTGCACTTTCTGTTGCTTTATACGGCATGTTTTTAGCTTGCATAATGCCAGAGGCAAGAAAACACACTATCGTAGCTGTGTTAATAGTTATTAGCTTTGTTTTAAGCTATGTTGCATCTACTTTGCCAGTTCTTCATGGTATTTCTAGTGGCACAAAAACTATTATTTTGACTATTGTTATAGCAAGTGTTGCAACCATTTTATTTCCACATCCGGAGGTAGAGGATGATGACTAAAACTTATATTTATATACTGATTGCGGGGCTTGTTAGTACATTTATCAGAGTCCTTCCAGTGACATTATTTAGAAAACCTATAAAGAACCGCTTCGTTCGTTCTTTTTTATATTATGTGCCATATGTTACTTTGGCGGTTATGACATTTCCAGCCATTATAGAGGCAACACAAAGTGCAATTTCTGGCTGGATTGCCCTTGCAGTAGGTGCAGTTGCTGCCTGGTTTAATCAGAGCTTATTTAGGGTGGCGGTTATCTGTTGCGTGGTAGTATTTATAATTGAATTAGTGCTTATTTAACAATAAAGGCTCCTTGTGGAGTCTTTTTATTGTGAAATTAACATAGTAGAATTTCAAAGGTTTAGAATAGAATTTTATATTTTAAACAATTTGTGAACTTGATAATATCTTTATATAGTAAAACAGCCCAAGGGGTTGGGCGTAAAAGACATTTTTTAGGAGGAGAAGAAAAAATGAAAAAACGTGTTTTGGGGTTAATGCTTACTTGCGCTATGGCATTTGGTTTACTTGCTTGCGGTCCTGCAGATACAGGCGCAGCTCCAGATGCTTCAGCTGACACAGCAGCTACTACAGAGAACTCAGATGCAGGAGCTTCTGGTTCTGGTAAGAAGGTTGCAGTTGCAATGCCTACACAGTCTTCAGAGAGATGGATCAATGATGGTGCTAACATGAAGACAAAGCTTGAGGCTCTCGGCTATGAAGTAGATCTTCAGTACGCTGAGGATGACGTTCAGGCTCAGGTTTCTCAGATTGAAAACATGATCGCAGCTGGCGCTGATTGCTTAGTTATCGCAGCTGTTGACTCATCAGCTCTTGTAAACGTAGAGGCTCAGGCTAAGGAAGCTGGTATTCCTATCATCGCTTATGACCGTCTTCTTATGGACACAGATGCTGTAAGCTACTATGCAACATTCGATAACAAGGGTGTTGGTACAGCAATCGGTAAGTACATTGAAGAGGCTAAGGATCTTGCAAACGCTACAGATTCTTACACAATCGAGTTCTTCATGGGTTCTCCAGATGATAACAATGCTGTAATGCTTTACAACGGTCTTATGGAAGTTCTTCAGCCATACCTTGACAACGGCACATTAGTTTGCAAGTCAGGTAGAACATCATTCGAAGATACATGTATCTTAAGATGGTCTCAGGAAGGTGCTCAGAAGAACTGTGAAGATTACCTTACAGGTTTCTATGCTAACGACAAGTTAGATATCTGCGCAACAGCTTTTGACGGTTTTGCTTATGGATGTAAGGCAGCTCTTGAGGGAGCAGGCTACAAGGTTGGCGAGGATTGGCCACTTATCACAGGTCAGGATGCTGAGCTTATGGCTACAAAGAACATCATCGCTGGTTCTCAGACAATGTCAATCTACAAGGATACACGTCTCCTTGCTGACAAGTGCGTAACAATGGTACAGGCAGTTCTTGAAGGCGCTGAGCCAGAAATCAACGATACAGAGCAGTACAACAATGGTAAGCTCGTTGTTCCTTCATACCTCTGCACACCAGTTGCTGTAGACAAGGACAACTACAAAGAGATTATCGTAGATGGTGGTTACTACACAGAAGAGCAGTTAGCTGATTAATTTATTAAATGATTTATTTGTGGTGGCGACAATTTCTTGTCGCCACTGCTTTTAAGAATAGGAGTAGAACATGTCAGATTACATCTTGGAAATGAAACATATTACAAAAGAGTTTTCCGGAGTAAAGGCACTTGATGATGTTAATCTGCAGGTGAAAAAGGGAGAAATCCATGCCCTTTGTGGGGAGAATGGAGCTGGCAAGTCTACACTGATGAATGTCCTTTCAGGCGTGTACCCTTATGGTACCTACGAGGGAGACGTAGAATATCATGGACAGCTTTGCAAATTCCACAATCTTAGGGATTCAGAAGCTAAAGGTATCGTTATTATTCATCAGGAGTTAGCTTTAAGTCCCCTTCTTTCTATTGCAGAGAATGTGTTTTTAGGAAACGAACAGCTTTCTATGAAGGGGGTTATTGACTGGACAAAGACAAGACAGCGTGCCCAGGAAATGTTAGCTAGAGTTGGTCTTGAAAATGAAGACGTTAATGCACCTGTAAACTCACTTGGTGTTGGAAAGCAACAGCTTATTGAAATTGCAAAGGCAATGGCTAAGAAGGTTGAGCTTCTCATTCTTGATGAGCCTACAGCTGCCCTTAATGATGAAGAATCTAAAAAGCTTCTTGATATTATGTTTGAGCTTAAGAAGCAGGGTATTACATGTATTATTATTTCTCACAAGTTAAACGAAATCAGCTATGTAGCTGATGCTGTTACCATAATTCGAGATGGTAAAACTATTGAAACTCTCATAAAGGGAGTTGACGATTTCTCTGAGGATAGAGTTATTAAAGCCATGGTAGGTCGTGAGCTTACAAACAGATATCCAGTCAGAGAAGGAGTTACTATTGGGGATACTATATTTGAGGTTAAAAACTGGAATGTATTTCATCCAGATGATCCAAATCGTCAGGTCCTCAAGGATATTAATATCGAAGTTAAAGCAGGAGAGGTAGTTGGTCTTGCAGGACTTATGGGAGCTGGTCGTACAGAGTTTGCCATGAGTGTCTTTGGACACAGCTACGGACAAAAGATTTCTGGAACAGTTAAAATCAATGGAAAAGAAGTAAAGATTCATTCTGTTAAAGATGCTATTAACAACAAGCTTGCTTATGTTACAGAAGACAGAAAGACAAATGGACTGAACCTTATTGGCGATATCAAGGAAAACATGACAATCGCAGCTCGTCCAAAGTTCTTCTCTAAGCGAGGAGTTATAAATGGCAACGAGGAAATTATAGCTGCTGAAGAATATAAAAAGAGAATTAACGTAAAAGCCAATTCCATCAATCAGGTGGTTGGTTCCCTTTCAGGTGGTAATCAACAAAAGGTTGTACTGGCTAAGTGGATGCTTACACAGCCTGATGTACTTATTTTGGATGAACCAACACGAGGCATTGATGTCGGTGCCAAATACGAAATTTATTGCGTCATAAATGAGCTGGCTAAGGCTGGTAAAGCGGTACTTGTTATTTCTTCTGAAATGCCTGAGATTATTGGTACTTGCGACAGAATCTATGTTATTAATGAAGGCGAAATTGCGGGTGAGCTTTCAAGCGAAGAGGTTTCTCAGGAGAAGATTATGCAATTTGTAATGGCGCATAATAGAAAGGATGATGGAAATGAATAATAAAAGAGTTAATCTTGATATGAAACAATATGGCATGTTCATTGCCTTAATTGTAATTTACATAATTTTTGCTTTATTAACTGGTGGTAAGAATCTTACCCCTATGAACATCAACAACCTGGTAATGCAGAATGGATATGTTGTTATACTTGCCATTGGTATGTTGCTTTGCGTATTAACTGGTAACGTTGACCTTGGTGTTGGTTCTGTAGTTGCTCTTTGTGGTGCCACAGCAGGTATTATGCTGATGGATTACAAAATGAATATGTGGGTTGCAATATTTGCAGCACTTGCTATTGGTTTATTGGTTGGTATGTTTGCCGGTTTGTTTATAGCTTACTTAAGCATCCCTCCCTTCGTTGTTACTTTGGCAACCATGCTTATGGGCAGAGGTCTTACCTACACACTTTTACAGGCTCAGACAAAGGGACCTCTTCCAGCAAATTACAACTTTATTGGTGCTGGCTTCCTTCCAACATACAAAATCTTTTTTGGCGATGGAATATTAGACTTAGTATCAATTGGAGTTGCTATTATAGCTACTGTAGCCCTTATTCTTTCTGAGTTAAGAGGAATTAAGACAAAGAAAAAATACAATTTTGCTCTTGCTCCAGTATGGCAGACAGTACTTAAGTTGGCCATTGAGCTGTTTATCATCTGGTTCTTCTTTATCAAGCTTGCAAGATACAATGGACTTCCATTTGTACTTTTAATCATGGTAGTTCTCATTGGTATCTATGCATTTATTACTAACAAGACTGTAGCTGGTCGTCAGATTTACGCACTTGGTGGTAACAGAAAAGCTGCTAACCTTTCAGGTATCGATACAAACAAAGTATTCTTCTGGGTTTACACAAACATGGGTGTGCTTTCAGCTATTGCAGGTATCGTGCTTTCAGCTAGAAACGGATCATCTACACCAAAGGCTGGTGATGGTTTCGAGATGGATGCCATTGCAAGCTGCTACATCGGTGGTGCTGCAGTAGCCGGTGGTTCTGGTACAATTCTTGGTGCTGTTGTAGGTGCTTTTGTAATGGGTGTTCTTAACAACGGTATGTCACTTTTTGGATGGTCAACAGATATACAGAAAATCGTAAAAGGAGCAGTACTTCTTGGCGCTGTTACATTTGATGTTCTCTCAAAGAGAAAGAAAAACTAGTTTTTTAGGATTTAAAGGGGTGCAGTATGCACCCCTTTTTTGTTATAATATTAATGCGGTTTTTACATGTATTTCGGGGGAAGCTATATGTATAATGTTATGCTTGTTGATGACGAGGAGGAAATCCGTGACGCCATCGAAAAGAAAATTGATTGGGAGGAGCTGGACTTTAAGGTAGTAGGTTCAGCCAGCAATGGATGGGATGCTCTTGATTTGGCATCTAAATCTCATCCTGACGTTGTAGTGACAGATATTAATATGCCTTTCATGAATGGCTTGGAGTTCTCTAAGCGTCTTAAGGCTGAGATGCCAGATACTAAATTTGTTATTCTTACAGGCTATGATGAGTTTGAATATGCTAAGGAGGCTATTGAGCTTTCCGTGGTGGAGTATATTCTAAAGCCTGTAGATTCTGACGAGCTATATCAGCTATTTTCACGTTTAAAAGTACGCCTTGATGATGAATCAGAAAAGAGGCGCAATCTTGAAAATCTAGAGAGATATTATCAGGAAAACTATAAGTTCATAAAGGCTAATACATCAGATGCTACAGCACATGATTTAGTAGAAAAATCCTTGCAGTACATTAAGGAGCATTACAAGGAATCAGACCTTTCTGTAGATAGAGTCTGCACATATTTAAATGTATCCCCTAATTATTTTTCTACTTTGTTTAGAAAGAAGACTGGCCAGACCTTTATTGCCTATGTGACAGACCTTAGGATGAAAAAGGCGAAATGGCTGCTAGAAAACACTGATGAAAAGGCATATATTATTTCTGGAATGATTGGCTATGATGAGCCAAATTATTTCAGCTATGTTTTTAAGAAGGCATACGGTATTTCACCATCTAAGTATAGACAGAATAAGGATAAATAATGGGAGAATTTGACTTTAGAGGGCAGTTTCAAAGAGTCAAAAAGGCTTCTAAAAGAAGAAGTATTCAGCTGATTATATCTCTTTCTTTTACTATAATTTCTATCCTTAGTATGGCCTTTATGACCTTTGCTTTTTATACAAACTATATTAATACTGCCAAAGCTACAGCAATTGAAAATAACGAAAAGGTAATAGAGCAGATTAGCTGGAATCTGAATTCTTATCTTAAAAACATGATGAGAATATCAGATGCCATGTATTATAACGTCATTAAAAACCTGGATTTGACCAGTGACACCATGACTTCAGAAATGGATCTTTTATACGAGGCTAACAAGGATAACCTTATTAGTATCGCCTGCATTTCTTCTGATGGTGCCCTTATTTCTGCTGCGCCAATTGCTACACGTAAGGCGGGGGTGGATTTCACTGATCAGGATTGGTTTTCATCTACCGAAGAGCATATCGAAAATTTTCATTTTTCAACTCCACATGTACAAAACATGTTTGAAAGTAGTAACTACCGTTATTATTGGGTGGTTTCTTTAAGTCGCGCTGTGGATTTAAATTACATGGGCTATAACAGAAGGGGTATCCTTCTTGTAGATATGAACTATTCTGCAATAGAGCAGATGTTTTCTAGACTAAATAAAAGTGGAACGGGCTATGTTTATTTGGTTGATTCAGAAGGTGAAATCATTTATCACCCAAAGCAAAAGGCCATTTATACAGGACTTGTTAACGAAAATAATATTGTTGCTGCATCTTATGATGATGGGAACCATATCGAAACTTTTGAGGGAAGCAAAAGAGCGGTTATCGTAAAGACGGTAGGTTATACTGGTTGGAAAATCGTGTCTGTAGTTCCAATGAAAAAGCTTACTGGAGAGTTTAATCAGCTAAGGGCTTTCATGCTTATTATTATTACTGTAACCATTTTCCTTATTGTGTTTGGAAATATCTTTATTTCAAAGATTGTTACAGACCCAATCAGACAGCTAGAGTCCTCTCTTAAGAGCATCGAAAACGGTAACTTTGATGAAAATGGAATCTACATTGGTGGCTCCCATGAAATCAGACACTTAGGTCGTACTATAAAGTCACTAGTTAGCCAAATGCATACCCTTATGGATGAAAGAGTTCTAGAGCAAAAGGCAAAACGTAAATCCGAATTGAATGCTTTGCAGGCTCAGATTAATCCTCATTTTCTATATAACACATTGGATTCTGTTATTTGGATGATAGAGCAGGAAAAATATCCTGAGGCTATTTCTATGGTTAAGAGTCTTGCCAGCTTATTTAGAATTTCACTTAGCAAGGGCAATAACATCATAACGATTAAAGATGAGATTACTCACGCCAGAAACTATTTAGCTATCCAAAAGGTCCGCTATAAGAATCGATTTGAGGCTACTATTAATATTGACCCTGCCATTGAAAACTGCGTCACCATAAAGCTTATTATTCAGCCTCTAATCGAAAATGCTATTTACCATGCTGTTGGCGAAATGGAGGATGACGGACTTATTGAAATTAATGGCTATGAAAAAGATGGGGATGTATTTATCGAAGTAATAGATAACGGTATGGGTATTCCAGAGGATGTACTTGAAAATCTTTTAAAGGAAAAGAGCACAACCGCTAGCAAGGGCTCTGGTATTGGACTTTGGAATATTAATCAGCGTATAAATCTTTATTTTAAAGAGGATTATGGCTTAAAGCTATACAGCGAGCTGGACGAAGGCACAAAGGCTGTTATTCGTCTCCCTAAGCTTACCATGGAAGAATATTTGGGAGGTGAAGGCGATGCGAAATAAGAAATTGTTTGTGGGATTTATTGTAGCAGTAATTTTGCTGCTTACAGTGGAAACCTATATTTATATTAACAATACTAAGCTAAAGAGAGAGCCTGTTAAGATTTCATTCGTGTTAACAGGTGACAATATGGATAGGTGGGATAACCTGACGGAAGGTGCATCCACTGCAGCTTTGGACGAAGAATGTCTTTTGGATTTTGTTAATTCTCCTGTGGAATATGGCCTGGATGGAGAGATAGATTTGATAGAAAGACAGCTAAATGATGGGGCGGACTATGTGGTTGTTGCCTCTTCAGATTATGAGGCCATGAATGAATATGTTAAGAAGAATCTTCTTTCAGATAGGGTGATTTTTGTTAAAAACGGTATCTTTAAGCAGGATAAAACATCCATAATGGCAGATGACCTTTCTATTGCTAAGGATTTTTCCGATTACATCAAGGCAGATGATAAAGGTAAAAAGTTTATCATGGTCACCACTTCTGAGGACATTAACACTAAAACTCTTAGAGAAAGCATAGAAAAGGAGTTTTTGGATTCAGACATTTCTGTGGAATATAGACTTATGTCTGCAACCTCAGGAACACTGAATCAGTCCATGTATAACCTGGGCCAGTCTGGGCTATACGATGGTTTTATTACTCTTGATTTTGAAACCATGGCAGCTGCGGGCAGAGCCCAGGAAAAGCTTAATTCAAAGGTGCTTGTCTACAGCATTGATAATAGTAAGGAAGCGGTTTATTATCTGGATTCAAATGTAATAAATGCTGTTGCCATAAAAGATGATTATTCCATGGGCTATTTGGCAGTAAAGGAAGTGCTTACTGGCCAGAATAGCTTTAGTGGCATTGGCGAAAAGCTTTATTACATCGTTAATAAGGATTTGATTCATACGGAAAAAATGGAAAAAGTATTATTCCCATTTGTTAAATAGCAGGAGTTAATATGAGATACATTAAAAGGGCGGTATCCTTAATTTTAATAGTGACCATTCTTACAGGATGCTCGTCATCAGGGGATAAGGGAAAGGTAAAGGAGAGAATTAAAGTTGGCATTACTATGTACAACGAATTCGACCCATTTACCGAAGATATCAGGCATAATATCGAGGAAAACCTTATAAAGCTTCAAGAGGAATCAGAGGTGGAAATTACTTCCACTGTGGTTTACTCTGGCAAGGACCAGCTGGTTCAAAACGATCAGGTTCAAGACTTTATAGATAAGGGCTATGATGTTATATGCGTAAATCTTGTTGATAGAACAGATGCTTCAGTGATTATTGAAGCTGCAAAATCTGCTGACATACCTATCATTTTCTTTAATAGACAGCTGGTAGAGGACGACTTAAATCGATTTGATAAGCTTTATTATGTAGGGGCAAATCCAGAAGAAAGCGGAAAGCTTCAAGGGCAGATTGTTCTCGATGCTTGGGAGAAAAGAGAAGATGAGTTGGACTTTAATCATGATGGGCATATCCAATATGTTTTGTTAGAAGGAGAGACTGGCCATCAGGATGCCATCGTCAGAAGCCGAGTTTCTGTGGAAACCATTCAAAAGGGTGGCGTAAAGGTGGAGCGTCTTAAAGACGAAATAGCAAACTGGGACCGTCAGCAGGCCCATACCAAGATGACATCTATATTGCACGGCTATCCTAGACAAATAGAGCTTATCCTTTGCAATGATGACAACATTGCCTTAGGCGCTCTTGATGCCCTGCAGGATTATGGTATTACTAATTTGCCCCTTATAGTAGGAGTGAATGGCCAGGAAGAGGTTTTAAACGATATAAATGATGGCCTTATTGAAGGCACAGTTCTTAATAATGCCAAGGAAAAGGGCAGAATAATTGCTGAAATGGCATACAGTCTTTCTGTAAATGGTAAACTTCCTTCGGACATTAAATTGACCGATGGAAAGTACGTTTTTGTACCTTACGATAGGATAGATAGAAATAATGTTAAATCACTTCTAAATTAATTCTTAATTTACAAATATTCAGTTGCGGTAATAGGCTTTAAAGGTTTATAATCTTTAAAGTCTATATTTATGTCTAAATCCATATTTTGGAGGGAATTGTGTTAGATAAACTTGAAAAGAAATTTGGCAAATATGCTATTCATAATTTAACAATTTATTTATTAGCTGCATATGCGATTGGATATTTACTTGAATTTGGACAACAGTTTACAGGTGTACCTTATCTCAATTACATATGGTTTGAGCCATATCTAATTTTAAAAGGACAGGTGTGGAGGCTTTTTACTTGGGTTTTAATTCCACCTTCTAATACAAATATTATATTTGCTGTCATTATGTTTATTTTGTATTACCAATTAGGCACAGCACTTGAGCGTACTTGGGGTGCTTTCCACTTTAATGTTTATATTTTTGGCGGAATGCTATTTACAGTTATTGGTGCGTTTATTATGTATCTTTTCGTAGGACCTCTTATTCCTGTGGGAGGATTTATCAGCACATATTACATTAATTTATCCATTTTTCTTGCTTTTTCAGTATGCTATCCTGATTTGCAGGTAATGTTGTATTTTATCATTCCAATTAAGATGAAGTGGATGTCTATTTTCTATCTTGTAATCGTTGGTTATTCCATAGTTCAGTACATCGCTATGGGATGGTGGTTTGCTGCAGTGCCTATTGTGGCATCCCTGTTAAACTTCCTGATTTTTTATCTTATGACAAGGAATCTTCAAAGATACAATCCGAAGGATATCCATCGTAGAGCCCAGTTTAGACGACAGGCCACACCACCACCTAGCCAGTATAGGGATGGTACACCTATCGCTAAGCATAAATGTGCTGTTTGCGGGCGCACTGAGATTTCTAACCCTGAGTTAGAATTCAGATTCTGTAGTAAATGTAATGGAAACTACGAGTATTGTAGTGACCATCTGTTTACACATACACATGTTAATTAGAAAATAATATTGAGAGGATTTTATAAATAAAATGAGTGAAGAAGTTGTTAGCAAAAATTTTATCGAGCTTGAGATTGATAAGGATTTAAGAGAGGGCGTTTACGACCATGTTTGTACACGTTTCCCACCAGAGCCAAATGGTTACTTACATATTGGCCATGCTAAATCTATCATCTTAAATTATGGTCTTGCCAAGAAATACAACGGCGAGTTCCACATGAGATTCGATGACACAAATCCTACAAAGGAAAAGGTTGAGTTCGTTGATTCAATCAAGGCTGATATTCAGTGGCTTGGTGCTGATTGGGGGGATCACCTTTATTTTGCATCAAACTATTTTGATAGAATGTACGAGGTCGCTGTAGACCTTATTAAGAAGGGTCTTGCTTATGTTTCTGACCTTACAGCGGAGGAAATGAGAGAGTACCGTGGTGACTTCGAGCATCCTGGTAAGGACGACCCTAACAGAAACCGTTCTGTAGAAGAGAACCTTCAGATGTTTGAGGACATGAAAAACGGTAAATATGAGGATGGAAGCCATACACTTCGTGCAAAGATTGATATGGCATCACCTAACATTAACATGCGTGATCCAATCCTTTACAGAGTTGCTCACATGACTCACCACAACACAGGTGATAAGTGGTGCATCTACCCTATGTACGATTTTGCCCATCCACTTGAGGATGCTTTCGAAAATATTACACATTCAATCTGTACACTTGAGTTTGAGGATCATAGACCTTTATATGACTGGGTTGTTAAGTCTGCTGGCTTTGCAAATCCTCCACGTCAGATTGAGTTTGCAAAGATGTATCTTACAAACGTAGTTACAGGTAAGAGATATATCAAAAAGCTTGTTGAGGACGGCATTGTAGATGGTTGGGACGATCCACGTCTTGTATCAATCGCAGCTCTTCGTCGTCGTGGCTTTACACCAGAGTCTATCAGAAAGTTCGTTGAGCTTTCAGGTGTTTCAAAGGCTAATTCATCATCTGACTATGCTATGCTTGAGTACTGCATCCGTGAGGACCTTAAGACAAGCCGTAGCCGCGTGATGGCAGTTCTTGACCCAGTTAAGCTTGTTATTGATAACTATGAGAGCGACGATGTTGAGTGGCTTGATGCTCCAAACAACTTAGAGAATCCTGAGCTTGGAAGCAGACAGGTTCCATTTGGCAAAGAGCTTTACATCGATAGAGAGGATTTCATGATTGAGCCTCCTAAGAAGTATTTCAGACTTTATCCAGGTAACGAAGTGCGTCTTATGAATGCATACTTTGTTACATGTACATCATACGAAACAGACGAAAACGGTAAGGTTACATGCATTCATTGTACATATGACCCTGCTACAAAGGGTGGAGATTCTCCAGATGGCCGCAAGGTTAAGGGAACAATCCACTGGGTAGCTGCAAAGACTGCTATCAAGGCGGAGGTGCGTCTATACGAAAATATTGTAGACGAAGAAAAAGGAGTGTATAATGAAGATGGTAGTTTGAATCTTAATCCAAACTCTCTTACAGTTCTTAAAGATTGTCTGGTAGAGCCATCTCTTAAGGATGCAAAGGCTTACGATAGTTTCCAGTTTGTTAGACAAGGATTCTTCTGTGTTGATGCTAAGGATTCTAAAGAGGATGCTTTAGTATTCAATAGAATTGTGTCTTTAAAGAGCTCATTCAAATTGCCTGCTAGCAATTAATAACTAAAGTAATCTATAGAAAAGGATTGCAAAATGAATTTATTATCAGGAATGGAAAAATTCGGCTTTTCAATGGATGGAGAGCTGGATATATTGGCAGATGATAAGCCAAAAAAGGAGGCCGGCGATAGTAAGACTGCCGCTCCTGTAGTAAAACAGGAAAAGGACTTTATCCTTGACAAAAAGGTTCGTTGTCCTGTATGTGACAAGGACTTCCCAATCAAGGCTGTTCTTGCTACAAAGCTTAAGAGATTAGAGCCAGACTTTGACTTGAGACCTAATTATGAGCATGTTGATAAATGTAAATACGATTTTCTTTCATGCCCAAACTGCGGATACTCTGCTCTTGATACTACATTTTCTAAAATTGATACAGCTAGAGTTAAGCTTATTCGTGCAGAATTTTGCCCAAGCTTTAAGCCTCAAAAGGGCGAACCTCTTCCAGAAACATACTCATATGAGTATTCTATTGAAAAGTTTAAGCTTGCTCTTATTTGCACCTTGAAAAAACGTGCAAAGATGTCTGAAAAGGCATACGTTTGCCTGAAGATTGCATGGCTCCGTCGTGCACAGCTTAAAGAGCTTGAAGGCAAACAGGATACCGATCCAAAGGTTATCGAAATGATTAAAAAGGAGTACGAAGGCTTTTATGCTCAGGCTTACGAAGGCTTCATGAAAGCAATTTCTTCAGAGACTCCTCCATATTGTGGTATGGCTTCAGAGGCAGTAGAATTTATGCTTGCCAATATGTCAGTTCACTACAAGAAATACGATGCAGCAATGAAAATCATTGCAAGATTGATTCAGTCACCTAGCACATCTAGAAAGCTTAAGGATAAATGTGTTGATCTTAAAGATGAGATTGTTGCAAAACAAGGCGAAAACTAATTCAAGGAACTGCCAGTTAAGTGGCAGTTCTTTTTTGAGGTTTATGAGGTTATTATGAATTGGATTAAAT
>JAEEGF012139732.1_pt1 | contig 19581 bp, 13 predicted proteins | sample 9134171 | NCBI WGS metagenome assembly JAEEGF01 (sample SAMN16246542, study PRJNA631951) | gut metagenome | biome: gut microbiome; feature: rumen; material: AP-attached | host: Bos | place: Iran: Karaj | collected 2018-10
TGTCAGGATACTTGTACTTGCGCTCCTGATGTATCTCATAGGCAATGTTCTCATAGATATCAACTATGATAAGAGTCTTGGGGTTGTGACCTGCGATCTGTCTGCAGAGCTCTGAACCGATGGATCCGCCTCCGCCTGTAACAAGAACAACCTTGCCCTTAACATAGCCTGCAATTGAATCGATATCTACGGCTATAGGATCTCTTCCCAGAAGGTCCTCTACCTCTACGTCACGAAGACGGGAAACGTTAACTTCACCGTTTACAAGCTGGTACATACCGGGGAGGGACCTGAGCTTACAGTTTGTGTTCTTACAGATATCCAGGATCTTCCTGAGCTCTGCTCTTGAAACTGAGGGCATAGCCACAATGATCTCGTCGATATCGTAGAGATCGGCGCACTCTTCAATCTTCTCTCTTCCGCCTACAACGCGGATTCCCTGGATATATTTGCCCCACTTATTGGTGTCATCATCTATGATGCACTTGATGGTCATAGTGGAATAGTTACTTGTAAGTATATCCTTGATAATGATATTGGCAGCCTCTCCGGCTCCTATTATCATAACTGCCTTACTGTTATTGCGGTTCTCAGCCATGTGCTTTTTACTCCTGAAGAACCTGTAGGAGAATCGGCTGGCAAAGATAGTCGTTACTAAAAGAGCTGTGTATATAAAGTAATAACTCTGCGGAACCGGCTGAGTGTGGGACTTAAAAAACTGAAGTCCGATGGCATTGATAACGCCTGAAATAACGCATGCCATTACAAGGTTCTGCATCTCTCTCTCGCCTGCATAAGCCCAAAGGCTGTCATAGAGCTTGAACAGATAGAATATAACCAGCGTGATGATTATGTTTATTGGCAAGAATGTCGTAACAGGGGTAATGAAATGCTCAGGTATGTCGCCAAACTTGAAATCATACCTCATGAGTACCGCCACGTAGCTGGCCATGACTATCATTAAGATGTCATAGATGATAAGTACTATTCGTCTATAAAGTTTTGCGAAGTTAAACGGTTCTTTTTTCTTATTCATTTCTCTTTTACCTTATAGGTAAGCGGAACAAGTGCAATCATAAGGGCTACTGTCATAGGATTTGAGTACTGGAACACCCACTCGGTAAGTCCCGCCACAAAAAATCCTATAACCACTGCGCTTGTAATAAGTGACAGAGGCTCGTTTTCCCTGTTCCTGCTATAGTATCTGATGCCTGATGCAAGTGCAACGATCAAAGTGACGGTATAGAGTATACCTACCGGTATTCCGTGATCGTAAGCCACCTGCAGAAATGTATTGTGAGCATGGACAGCAATCTCCCCGTTAGACAGGGTCGCACCCATCTCCTCATGTCCCCACATATTGAGCTGCTGTATATATGATTTCGCAATGGAGATACGTCCGTTGGAAATAACATCAAGTGCATTGGAGGTGTCCACATACCCTTCAAGCTCATCAAGGAGCATTATTACTTCCGCTCTGGTTCTCATACTTGAAGCCAGAAGCATATCAGCCCCGGGAACGTCTATCCTGCCGGACTCCTGGTTGGCAGGGTTGTCAGGGCTCTCATTCCAAGGCCTTCCGTAAAAATCATACAGAGGCTCTCCGGTGCCGTTGTTCTCATAGTTGTTGGGATCCATGGGATACTCATACTCTCCCACGTCCATTCCAAATATCTTATTTTCAAAGAGATTAACAAATCTCTCTACACACATAAAGTTGGTACTATCCCAATCTGCCCCGCCTCTTATAAACTCATCGGCATCATCTATCGGGTAGAAGACAGGTTCTGCCACCATGGTCGGGATGATCCTCTGAAGTGTAAATGCTGCAGGGAAGCACAATATCAGAGAAATAAGGAATACTCCCACTATCCTGAAAAACTGCTTCTTCTTATATGAGATCACTATACAGATCACAAGCAGCACGCATACGCCTATGGCAAGATAAGCTGTTCTGGAAACGGTAAATATCGCGTAGGACATGATAAATCCGAAAAGTACTATTTCCTTCCAGGCTATGACAACTATATCTTTCAATTTTGCTTCCCTTGGAAGAGAAACTATCTTGACTATAAGCATTACTGTCGCAACCGCACCCATAAACGTGAAATATTCAGCTGTAACAGTAACTGTATGGAATATAAATGCAAACCTTCCGCTTACATATCCCGGAAAATATCTGTGAAGATAACAATAAATCAGGGATATGGCAAAATTTAACATAAATCCGCCGGAAAGTATTTTGTAATAGTCTTTTTTCTTGTCCCATACGGCAAATCTGATAAACAAAAACAGCGCAAATACGGCAAGGTATATTCCCCAGAGCCTTGTATTCCTGAGGATGACCATTGAAACAAGCAGCACTCCCATGAGTATTCCGAAGAATGAAGGGACTGCATAGGTCTTTTTGCTGTGAGAAGCTCCATACCTGAGCTCTCTTATCTTGAGTACTATCAGCCTTATGAGGTTGATCACAAGTAATCCCCCCAGGACCAGTATGATCATGTTGTACTTGATCAGGGCGTTCTGCAGGTCGTACTCATTAACATCCTCAGCGACCTTGTGAAGGTTGTAGTAGTGTACTCCAAATATGGTCGATATAAGCACCCACACGAGATTGTAGATATTGAAGAACTCTCTCAGTGAGAAGGTAAACAGGAGCATTACAATAAGCCATATGCTCATGCGCCTCTCAGACAGGTAGTGGAATATATCATAGAGATCGTTCATGTAGCATGAAGCGTACCAAAGAGCCATGGCCATAGAAAGCATGATGAATATATACTGCAATCTGTCCTCATTCTTAAGGCTCTGCCAGAAGGATATTCCTTCTGTATGTATTATGACTTTATGGTTGATGGCATAGAACACAATTGCTGCCGCTATGATAAGACCAATCTCGTAAAAGACAATGTCCAAAGGTCTGCTGTCAAAGACCTTAAGCGGAAATACCATTATCATCAAAGCCCCGAAGATAAGCGCCGCAACGGGATTTGCCGAGTATTCCAGCACCTTCTCCACAGTTATAAGATTGTCTTTTTCAGGGTTCTTTTTGTAGTAAGCTCGTGTACATAAGCAAATGGCTGCAGCAACAACTGCTATACCAAGTATTATTGCCAGGGAAGTCGTCTTATTAAGCGGAATTCTGTAAATGTAATCAGCCGCAAGATGTCTTCCGTCGATTTTGACATAATCCCAGGTAAGATCACCGACATAAGCAGAATCTGCCGGGATATCCGTAAGTCCCAGATAGTACTTGGATCTGCACTCGGTAAATCTTAACATGTACTCTTTTCCTACTTCGACATTCATCTCCATAGGGATTCTGACATAGCCCGGAATTACAGAATCAGCTGTATCCACAAATGTAGTCAGCAGAATTGCACCGTTCTCATCGCAGAGATGTGCAGTCATGTATCTGCCTTTTTCAAAGTTTGTCACATAGACATCAACCGCGCTGAGTCTGTCATACTGTGCGATAAAAGTCTGATATATCCTGTTGCGCTCGAAATTTATCCCCTTGGTCTCTCCAACTATGGTTCCGCCACCGGAAGTCTCCAGTGTCTGGGTAAATATCCTGACAGGAAAAACAATAAGTATTCCAATTAATGCAAAAATAAGCGTAACAATCTGTATTGCTCTGCTTTTAGTGATTACTTGTCTCATATTATAACCTTTTGATGTTTACTGGCATTATCGCATACTCCGCGCATAATACTGCATCATAGTATGATATCACACATGGGTGTCTATATCAAACCGCCTGAGATACCTCTGTCGCACTCTTTCCCGTCACCACAAGAAGCGGAACACACAGCCACAGATACAGAACATATCTGACAAGATAGGTGGGACCTAAAAGTACCGTGCAAAATGTAAGTATCATGGGCATAAACGGAAGTATGCTGCCAAATCTCTTTTTATAAAGCCTGTATGCAAATACAAACATGTAAATGAACACATAGAGCCCCGGTCCAAAGAACAGATGAAGCACCGGCGCATCCTGTTGGAATGAGCCGATGGACAGATATCTGTAAAGATTATCTATGGCGGGGATAAAGCTCTTTCTCTCTCCCGGAGGCTCTACCTCATAGCCGAAGTATGAGCTGTCCTCATAAGTGAAGCTGTAAACAGTATTTCCCTTGTAGACATTTATGATTGCCGGAGGATACCAGTAGCCGTATGAAGTAAGTAGCCATGCGTTGACATAAGCCATTGGATGCTTAACAAGCTGAGACTTCCAAATCTTCCAGAAATCCGAACTGTTCTGCTCGTAGAGCTCGTTATTAAAATCAACCTTTACCATGTCAGAGACCCTTGGTGTGTACTTATCCAGGTTATTCTTTGGTATATAGGCCTCTATCAGCTCTTTTTCCTGAGAAGAGAGAGAGTCGCCGTCATAGGCATAAACTCTTGCCAGCTGCATGATAGGCACTGTAAGCATCTCCTGATGATGTGTACCTTCTGTTCTGCAGACCATGGAAAGAAGACCTGAAAGTGCGAGGTAGATAACTACAGGTGCGATCAGCATTCCCAACAGTAGAGGCTTTAGTCTCTTTCTGAAATACCAAAGCCCAAAGGGAATAAAAACCAGATAAGCATAAAAGCCGTTGTGTCTGAACATCGGCATTAATACTGCAGTCAGCACAAAAGCTATCAGCTTCTTCCTGTTTACAATAAAACCCTCAGGGTCATTTACAAGCTGGACCAAAAAGGTTGTCAGAAGAAGGAGAAGTGCTGAAAACAGACCATCTTTGCAGGAACAGAGGGTATACATGACTATCGTCGGAAAAACTCCGTAGTAGAGGACCCACATTACTCTTGATTTCTTCCCTATGCCCCTTTTCTGCATGTAGGTCACAACATAGGCAAATATTGCAGTTATCACCAGCATCTGAAGGAAAATGTATGCAAAGATTCCTGCGTTCCAGGAGCCTGAAAGTTTGTGAAACAGAGCAATGATGCCTCCCAGCAGAAGCACATGCAAAAGCGGATGATGGGTGGTAAAAGACCTTGTGAGTACTTCATTAAGCTCATCCTGAGCATCATACACAAAAAATCCCGGGAACTCCGCAAGCATAACGGGAATGCTGAGAAGTATCATGGCAAGATGATTGATGAAAAACTCTCTTGGCTGAACTTCTGCTGTTTCATTGCCTTTTGGAAGCCTGATGATCCCGAAAAGCTTGCCGCCGTTTAATGCGCTGTCATAGTTTCTCCACACATATCTTGTATCAATAGTGAAGATAAGAATGAACATAAGAAGAATGGAGATGGCATTGTTGTCGCTCAAATTAATGGCATCTCCGCTCTCAAGCTGATATCCGAATATTAAAAAAACACTTGCCAAAACGCCAAACAAGCCTGACATAAGCCAGGCCATTTTTGCATCCTTAGTCATTTTCATCGCGAGTCGTCTCCCGAATCACAAACTGTGGATTCTTATTCTGTGATATATACAGTCTTCCGAGATATTCGCCGATCATTCCAAGCATCAGCATAATAGCTCCGCCCATGAATACAACGGCACTCATAAGAGCTGAGAAACCGATCTGAACGTCCGGAAGAATAAATTTCTTAATAACGGTGTAAATTCCGTAGAGGATACCAAGCACCGCAAATACTGCACCTGCAAAGGTCGCAATACGAAGAGGCTTGATACTGAAGGCAGTAAATCCGTTGATCCACAGGGCAAAGAGCTTTCCAAGAGTATATCCGCTCTGGCCGACTTCTCTTTTTCTGTGAGTCACATCAACATTTACTATATTTCTGGTGGTACGAAGGACAAGGCCGATAACGTATGGGTATGAACTCTCATACTTGACCATCTCATCCACCACAAAGCGCTTAACGGCAAAATAACTGGAAACATAGAGGTCCTTGGGCTTACCAAGCATCGCACTTGCCATCCACTCGTTCATGGCTGTTCCGAAATTCCTGAACAGGTTGTGCTGCTTGTGGCTGTATCTTGCATAGGCAACATCGGCTCCATTTTCAAGAGCCGCAATGAGCTTATCTGCTTCATCTGCAGGAGTCTGCCCGTCGTCATCAAGGCACACGATATAGTCTCCGGCAGAAGCGTTTAAAGCCGCCATGATAGCAGCATGCTGTCCGAAGTTTTTGGCGAGGTTGATTCCAAGAACGTTCTTAAGAGCGCTCTTTTTGGCAATCTCGCTTATCTTGCCCCAGGTGTTGTCCGGAGAACCGTCATTTACAAGGATCACCTCATAGTCAAAGGAATCCATCTTCTGCATGGTCTCATCTATTTCCCTGACAACGTCCTCAAGGGTATTCTCTGATCTGTAGCATGGAATGCAAAAACTGATTAATTTCTTAGACATTTAATTCTATGGCCTCTCCCGTTTATAAACTCTTTTCCATTATTATCATATCACCTTTTTGCCCATCACTGCACAGGACCTGAGGTACATCCTCTGTTTTTGTAAATCCCGCATGGAGATAGCTCTTAACTGCCGGGGCGTTTGATGAAAAAGCTCTTAGTATCACCTTTTTAAGCCCCATGACATCCTTGGCATATTCAAGGGCAAGATCTGCTGCCTCATTGGCATATCCCTTTCCCAGGGCATCCTCTTCTCCGATATAAATGCCGTACTCGGCTGTTCCCTCTTCTTTATCTATGCCGTGGAAGTGGACAACTCCTACAGGCCTTGGAATCCTCCTGTCAGGACGCTTTTCGCAGATTATGAACTGAACAGCCTTCCCCGTATCTATATTTTTCTCTTTCCAGGCTCTCTGTCCGTCCACTGTGAAATCCTCACGGTATACGTGATTGATCCTGACTCTGTCCTTGTTTCTCCAGCCGACTATCATGGGAATATCTTCATTATCGGAGAGCCTGAGGCTAACCAGCTTTCCTTCTTTTAAAAACTCGTAATCTTTCATCCTTATCTCCATCAGTTCAATGCCGTCACCTTATAGATGTAGAAAACATCAGCAACTGTATCGACCTTATCAATGTCTGTATCAACACCCTTTTCCGCATAGTAATCGGATAGCCAGTCAATTCCGGAGCTCTCTTTGGTGACCACATAAACTCCGTCTTCAAGGATGGCATCATGCATGGACGTAAACCCGTATGCCTTCAGTTTGTCATAATACAGCGGGCTCTTTGATGCCCATCCGCCCATCAGGTCATGATTTGCAAGACTGTTGTCAACGCGGTCAAACATCTTCTCTGAGAAAGTCCTCTCTCCTTCATCCGTCGCCTTAACAGACGTGTAGACATCCATGAAGTAAAAACTGTCTTTATTTTGAGCAAAGTAGTCGTAGAGGGCATCGTAATGAGCTCTCATCACATCCCTTGCTGCCATCTCATCCCCAATAACACTCATCTGGTTCGGGATAAAAACAGCAGATGCTATCGTGGCAGCCAGAAGCGGCACATAAGCATATCGAGCGTTATCTTTTGTCTTCATAAATATCATGCCCAAAAGCACAAATATTTCCATCAGATACAGAGGGTGTGTTATCCTGATCGGATCTCTTCCCCTCACAATTATATACAGCCACAGCGTGGATCTGCAGGCAAACAGAAGCAGTACAGAAAATACGCCTGTAATTTTTTGATGTTTTTCTCCCTGCAGGCAATAAATAACAATCGCCATTAAATAGAGAACAAGCGCTATTATATTCCAGGGCGAATCCGTCATGGGGTACTCATAGCTCTTTTGATAAGCCACGTGCCTTAATCTGTACAGGTATGAAACAGTACCTGACTTAAGGCTCTGAAGGAAAGGTGTCTCATCTGTCTTCTGACCTGAAGCGTAATCAGCAACAGCCCACAGTGTATCTGCGTTAATCTCATCGTCTATTCCGTAGTTGTAGTTCACAAGAAGGCGCTGTTCCGGCTCTGAAAGGCCAATACTGTCAAAAAAGTCCTTATTCTCAGCATAATCAGGTATGTATTGGAAGTCGTACAGCTCTGTCCTGGCGTCAAACAGGTTATTAAACTGCTTCCACTCAGAGGATGAATATCCTATCCTGTGAGCCAGCGCAGATACTGCTATCCCAAGCGCAATGAAGACGCACAGCTTAAGATGCCACATGAAAAGAGCCTTCTTCTCGCCATAGCGAGATACCGGAATACCGTCGTGGCAATTGGTTACCAGATAACTTCTCTTAATGAGCCATCTGTCAAACACAGCCACTCCGACTATAGGAAGGGTCAAAAGAAGCATCTCAGACCTGATGAGATAGGCAAGGATTATGAGAGCTGTCGCAAGTACGATATCTCTTTTACCCTCTCCTTCGTGTGTAACTATGAGAAATGCTGCGGTGGCGGACATAAAGCCAACAGTGAAGGTGTACTGTACAAATACAAAGTGTGAGCCTACAGTTCCCAGCATAAACAAAAGCACGCCAAAAGCTGCTATGATCCTGCCTATCTTGTCCTCAAATACCGAAAAAGCACGGCTTGTCACAATGTACACGCACAGAAACTGAAGTGCACATAAAAAGATGCCATACCAGTCAAGGCCTCTATAAACCCTGTAGAGCAGGGCAATAAAGGCGCTGATCGGATACAGCATCTGAATATTATGTCCGGCAGGAATCCCGGTGTAGGATCCTGACAATATATCTTTCATGAGCACATCATCATTGAGGTCAAAGTAAAAGTCCCCAAAACAAGAAACAATCACAATAACCATGAGCGTAATTAACGCAGGTACTATGAAGTTCAGACCCTGATGCGCTTTTTTCATACAAAGAGCTCCGTTTTAAGTAAATTTGTAGTACTCCTTGACTCTCATTACCACTTCGTCCAGATCCTCGTCTGTGAGCTTGTAGTACATAGGAAGTCTCAAGAGCCTCTCGCTCTCTTTGGTGGTGTACTTGTCTTCTCCCCTGAATTCACTGTAGAGCAGTCCTGCCTTGGCTGAGTGGAGCGGTACATAGTGCGAAGCAGGAAGAATATCGTTGCTCATAAGATACTGAATAAGTCCCTTCCTCTCCTCAAAGTCCTTACATTTAATGTAGAACATGTGGGCATTGTGAACGCACTCTTTTGGTACGTAAGGAAGTTCAATCAGGCCCTTTTCCTCAAGAGGCTTAAGTGCCTCGTAATATCTGTTGTAGTGGTTTAATCTGTCATTGTTAATCTCGTCCGCAAGCTGAAGCTGTGCATAAAGATATGCAGCGTTCATATCACTTGGAAGATATGATGACCCCGGCATGATCCAGCTGTACTTATCAACCTTGCCAAGCTTGTAAAGGGTTCTGTTGGTTCCCTTTTCCCTGATTATTATTGCGTTGTCCACATAGGTCTCATCGCGAAGAAGAAGCGCTCCGCCCTCTCCCATGCTGTAGTTCTTGGTCTCATGGAAGCTGTAGTTACCGAAATCTCCGATTGCTCCGAGAGCCTTGCCCTTATAGGTTGCCATAACGCCCTGAGCTGCATCCTCGATTACAAAGAGATTGTGTCTCTTGGCAATATCCATGATAGTATCCATCTCACAGCCTACGCCTGCATAGTGTACAGGGACAATGGCTCTGGTCTTGGATGTTATAGCCTGCTCGATCATGTTTTCATCGATGTTCATGGTGTCAGGTCTGATATCAACAAAGATGACCTTGGCTCCTCTTAATACAAAGGCGTTGGCGGTTGATACGAAGGTATAGGAAGGCATGATAACCTCATCTCCCTCCTTGATCTCTGCCAGGATTGCTGCCATCTCAGTGGCATGAGTACAGGATGTTGTCAAAAGAGCCTTTGCGACACCTGTCTTTTTCTCGATCCACTCGTTGTCTTTGGCTGTGTAGGGTCCGTCTCCGCAGATCTTCTGGTTTTCAACGCACTCTTTTATATAATCAAACTCTTTTCCTGTATATGGCGGTACATTAAAGTTAATACGCATCGTTTAATCCTCTTTTTTCTTGAATACGATCAGTTTGCTGATGATGTAATTGAGTACTATTACAATAAAGGTTGCTCCAAGTTTAACAGGCATCTCCGGGAACTTCATCAGTGTAACAAAGATAAAGATCAGTCCGTCTTCAACTACAAGCGTAAACAGTCTTCCTGCCGTAAACGAACCGGCCTGCTTCAAAAAATCCTTTTTATTGTCAACTTTTCCGTCAAATACCCATGTTCTGTTTGTAAAAAACTGAAACGCAACGCAAATAACCCAGTCGATAGTGTTATTTACGATTGGATTGAGGTGCATTACTCCCTCACCCATGAACCAGAAAAGGAAAATACTGAGGAAGAAAGTAAGACCGCCAAAGAACAGATAGAGCAGTCCCTCCTTGTATTTCTTGTAAAAAGGTTCGAATATGTTCAGAACCGGCAGCGACATTATCTTGTCGAAAATATCTTTCTTCTGTGTTTCGTTTGTTTCCATAATTTCATAACTCCTATTTGTTATAACTGTATACTGCAAATCTATTATTCTCAAAGACCTTATTATAATCATGATTTACAATATAGTCCATCAAAATGTCATATTTCTCTCCGATGTTGGCATAATCGGCCAGTTCCTGCCCCACTATGACTGTGGGATTACTTCCCGAGGCACTAAGCTCCATAAGCTGATCATCAAACTTGGCTGTAGAATAGCTGTCCAGATCAGGCCAGACGGTATCGATAGCAGGCTCCATATCCAGTATATATGAAAGTCCCGGTACTCCGCCAAAGAGAAGCACCTTATCCTGTAAAAGACCTTCATCCGAAAGCGCAGAATACAGCTCATCCAAAGTGGCTGCATTATCACGCGTTGTCCTCATTCCGCCCGTCTTGGGTATACTGCAGAAAGAATCCCTCTCGGAACCGTCCACCGCATCCATAAATGCAAAACTGAAATGGAAAATGATACCCTGAACAATAAGCACCGTTACGACCATGGATATCATGGCCTGCCATGCGAAATTGTAATGTGCATCTCCTGCCCTCTGCATCATCCTTCTGATAAGCCAGAGAGATACGGGAGCTACAATAAATAAATTGTTGATGACAGGGAAGGTGTAGTTATTACTTCCCAGTGGAGTAATAAGCATTATCATGAGCGCTGCAAAAGCAATGGTCTGCTCCTGCCTGCTTCCGTTCAGCGCTCCTATGCTTCCTATAACGCACAGTACCAGTGTTATTACCACAAACATCATAGCTGCCTGAAAAACACAGTCATAGTAGTGATAATTTCTTGTGAAAACGCCTCTGGAAAAATAATACCTGACCAGTACCAAAAGCCCTGCGATGTACAAAAGCTTTTTGACGAGAATATATCTCTCCGGAAGCAGCATGAACATGATAACTCCCGCTGCTATGCACGGCAGCATTATGAGCATATCGGAAGCGGCACTGAAGTATGCGCTGATAATGGAACTCAGCATTCCACCGGCACTGTAGTCCGATGCCTTCTCAGTCATGCCAAAGAGGCTTCCTATCATTTCAAAGTAAGCTGACGGACCGTACAAGCCAACGATTCCAATGTACGGAACAATAAGGCCCACAATATATCCTGCGATGCAGACAAAGGTCTTTTTCATTACCTCGGTAAACTTATCGTGAGTGATGATACCGTAGAACCATAAAACCAGTATCATCGCGGCCTCAACTACATTTGGAAAGCGCGCCATTACGCTCATTCCAAAGCACACTCCCGCCAGTGCCAGAAACAGGTTCTGTCTCTCCCACTCAAATATTCCCACCAGCAGGAAAAGAGTCCCGAGAGTAAAGAACAAATATGTCAGATAATTGTACATAATGACTCTCGGGCACCAGCATAGGCTCTCTGCGATAAACTCGCCGATGAATATCATCCATCCCGGCATCCACTTTTGCAGGAAATAATACGGCAAAAGAGCTGTCAGCGAGATTACGAAGCTGCAGTAAACCGACATTCCAAGCATTGTCCCGCCAAAGGGAAGATGCATGAACAATCTTCCGAGGACATTACTTAGAAACGTGGACAGCGCCCACATGGGATCGATGTTTCCAAGGAACTCATAATTGGAGAGGCCATAGGTGGTATCTGTAATATCCAGCCCGAGGCCTGCGCCTATCAGCGGATAAAGCAGAAGAATCACCGGAAATACAAACTTCTCCAGAGGAGCCTGAAACTTTTTTAAATTGAGGAAATAACTTCTAATCGTCTTCAATCCAATTCCTCATCCAACTGTCTTACTTTTTTGAACAGCCATGTGTCATGCATGACTCTTCCGACATAATCAAAGATCATCTTCCTGATCCAGTCCACGAATATACCTGCCAGGAACACAATGACGATAGATCTGATCGCGTGCCAGGCAAACAGCGGAACGCTGTACATCGGAACCTCACCGATGAGATGCTCCATCCATTCTACCCATCTGTCTCTTATCTCCACATGCATATGAAGGAGGTACACACCGAAAGTGAGCGGTCCCATAAACCTCACAACATCAGCCGCCTTATTTTCTCTCATCTTATAGAACCGGAAGAATGAGAACAGGCCAAGGGAACCTGTTAGTGTAAAGAAAAAGTTCAGGTTAAATGGAACTTCCTGAAAATGAGCAAATCCGCCCCAGTTAAAGTTTATATAGTACAGAGAAATACTCATGGTGGCTATGACAGCACATGAGATCAAAAAGACAAGGGCACTGTTTCGTGCGTTGTAAAAAAGAACAACATTGTACTTGCGGATATAAGCCGCAATAAGGTACAGGCAGATAAACCATCCGTAGTCATATCCGAAATGATCCGTTGGGAAAAGAACCGGAACCACACTTTTTACGAAGCAGAACCATATAAGAAGCAGAAGAATCACCGTCTTCATCTGCTTTCTTGTCAGCTTCTCAACTGCAGCGTTCATAACCGGAGCAAGCACATACATGATAACGTAAGCAGTCACAAACCAGTAATGCTCTGATGATATCGGAAAAATATACTCAACGAGCTTATAAAGAGAGCTGTATCTTACACCTGAAGATGCGCCGACAGCAGCCATTACAAGCGAAATGACAAGAGTGTAAAAATATACCTGACATATCAAGCTAACAATACGGCTCAGTTTTACTTTTCCCTTTGACAGGAAATAACCGCTGAGCAGTACATAGACATTGAGTCCTGTTATAACAAAGGATTCCATGATATTTGCAAAAATATTGACAGCAGAAGCCGGAACCCCAAGATGCAACAGCGCATCTGAATGCGTATTGTAATGCAGGGTTATTATCATGAGCATCGCAATGACTCTAAGAAGCTCAAAGTTAGGCTCTCTTTTTTTTACCGATGGCGACTGTGTACTTTCCATAGCTCCTCCAAAAGATCATTACTTAAGGGTCGCTTTTCCCTCTCCAATACTGTAGATCATGTCACACTTCTCGATGGTCTGAAGTCTGTGGGCAATGATGACAAGAGTCTTTCTGCCGTGAAGTCTGTTGATAGAATCCATGATGGCAGCTTCGGTGTCATTATCCAGAGCAGAAGTTGCTTCATCAAGGACAAGAACTTCCGGATCCTCAAAAAGAGCTCTTGCAATTCCGATCCTCTGCCTCTGTCCGCCTGACAGACGAATACCTCTCTCGCCTATCTGTGTGTCCAACCCCTCCGGAAGCTCTTTTACAAATTCATCAAGAGCAGCTTCCTTAAGTGCCTGCCACACTTTGTTATCATCTATTTCATCATCCGGAACTCCAAAGGCAACGTTCTTTCTGATGGTTGAATCCGTCATAAATATTGTCTGCGGGATGTATCCTATGTTCTTGAGCCATCCCTGATAGTTGGTATTTACATCCACTCCATCTGCAAGGATCCTGCCGCTTTCAGGTTCAAGAAGGCCTAACAGGACATCTACGATGGTAGTCTTACCGGCTCCGGATGTACCGACAATACCAACTGACTTACCGACAGGAATCTCCATGGTAGCTTTGTCAAGGATAAGCTTGTCTGTACCCGGATACTTGTAGGTAATATCCTCCACTCTGATAGTCTTTGTCACAGGGAGCTTAGTAACTGCAGTCTTAACGCGGTAATCATCGCTGTTATAAGAGATGGACTCATCGTGGATCTCCGACTGAAGATTGTCGCTTACATTATCAAGGAAAGGCTCAAAGTATGCGATGGATGTCAGATAGTTGTTGATCCTGTTCGCACTGGGTAAAAGTCTTGCTGCAGCAGCCGCGAGGACTGTAAGCTGCGGAAGCAGCGTAGTAATACTGGTTCCCGAGAGCATTACAACAAGCATATATCCAACCATTCCTGCGATGGCTATCGTCTCAATCAGAAGCCTCGGTGTTGAATTGTAGAGATTGTACTTCTGAACAGCGTTTACGTATCCGGCTCCGCAGTCGGCGTATCCGTTTATGAAGTAATTCTCCTTGGCTGCAACCTTGATCTCCTTGATTCCGGTTACGGACTCATAGATCCACTTATAAAGACCGCTGTAGTAGTCCTGGTTGTCCTGACCGGCCTTGACCATGACAGGCTTGATAAAGTACTTGATAACCAGGAGCACAATGACAAGAAGAGTCGCTATCGTTAATGTCATCCTGGCATCCTGACTTAGAAGTATTGCCACCAGGCATACAAATACGATGATCTCACTTATGAGCTGAAGACAGCTCAGGATCAGCGCATAAAGGTTATTGACGTCAGAAGTGATATTTCTCTGAATAACTGTGGTGTCTGCGTTTAAATAGTACTCGTAAGGACGCTGCATGAAATTGATCATCATGCGTCTTGATGTGGCAAACTGGTTGGTGTAAACAAACCTGAGCTGAACCACATTCATGAAGTACAGGAAAATGTTCTTTATGACAAACACAAGTATCAGCGCCACCATGATTAGTGCCGCCAGCTGTGTTGTACTGCTTAGATTAAAGAGATTGTAGATGCCTGAGAGGATCTTGCTCTCCTCGATCTTCTGCGGATCGATGACAACCTGCATTACGGGAGCGATCATGGCGATACCGAGTGACTCCAGAACGCCGCCGATAAGCATGAGTATTACAATGCCCACCATCTGTCTCTTTTGCTTCTTATCAAGAAGCACTTTAAGTTTACTGATAATCTTACGCATTAAAAATTCATTTCCTTCCTGACAGGCTGCTTCGAAGGTCTCTGTAGAACCACAGCAGTCTGTAGTATATATAAAAGAATAAATGGGACTTCATCTGAAATCCTATGAGTTTTCTCTCTTCAGGATGTATCTTTTCCAAATAATAACAATTGTTTTGGAAATCCGGAAAAGTTTCCTTCATCTCTTTCCCAAGTGCTTTGCAGAAATTATAGCATCCTTTAACTTTATACTTTTTAGGCATGGCTGAGAACAATGTGTTAACATAAAATAACACAGTGTATTGGAATTCTATCTCCGGAAGATAGTCTTCATAGTATCCATTATCTTTGGCCTCAGACACGATCATCCTTCCGGCCACCATTCTGTCCTCAAGGTTCTTTTTGGAGATGCTGTGGACCGTTGAGGAATCATGCTGATAATAGAAATACAGCGGCTCCTGAATGTACTCAAAGTGCTTGGACCTTGTCATCCAGGTGTTACTTACAGCATTGTCCTCATAAAAGATATCCTCAGGGAAAACATCCAGTTTGTCTCTTGTACCCGGCTGATAATCCCCCAGGATCAGTTCTCTTTTGTACACCTTCACAACAAGGCTTCCGGTCTCAATAAGGAGTTTTTTGTATCTCTCCCTGTCCATTACTCCGGTCTGTTCAAAGTTGTTGTTGTGAACAATCTCGCCAACCTTAAAGCTGTGCTCATGAGTGAGGTTATAATCACAGCCCACCATGTCAGCTCCGGTTTCCTCTGCCTTACCGATCAGCCTTTCGTAGTAATCGGGAACAACCCAGTCATCTGCATCGATAAAGCCAAGCCACTCGCCCTTTGCTATGGCAAGTCCGATATTCTTGGCTCCGCCCTGATGCCTGTTCCTGTCGGAGGCAATTGCGATAAATCTGTCCGGATATTTGTCCTGATATGTGCGCAGGATCTCCAAAGAATTGTCAGTAGAACAGTCATCTACAGCAATGATCTCATAGGAGCCGGGCGCCATGGTCTGATTCACAAGACTGTCAAGGCAATACTCCAGCTTCCCGTCAGATGCCATATTATAAACCGGAACAACAATACTAAGCTTAATCATCTTTTCCCCGCAAAACCTTATTGCACATATACAACAAAGGAAGCATCGGCCACTTTAAGACCAGGTGCTTCCGATTAGTCTAAACTTCTGTATTTATCAGTGATCAACCGCTTCACTGAGTCTGTTTCTGATATCCTCAACGCTCATCCACTCAGTGTTGTTGCCTGAGCTGTAGTAGAATCCGTCGGGAACTCTCTTTCCGCCCTCTGCAGGAACGATCTCATGAGAAAATGAAACCTGAGGATAAACGATGAAGTGCTTGTCATACTCATAGGTATTTGGAGCATCTTCCTTGGTGACCATAACCTCATCAAGCTTCTCACCGGGTCTGATACCAACTTCCTTGGTAGCGATTCCGGGGCACATAGCCTCAGCCAGATCTTTGATGTTGAATGAAGGGATCTTGCTGATGAAGGTCTCGCCGCCCTTGGCCTCAGCCAGAGCCTTAAGAACCAGCTCAACTCCCTCGGGAAGGCTGATCCAGAATCTTGTCATACGATAATCGGTGATAGGGAGCTCTTTTTCCCCTTTCTCAATAAGGCTCCTGAAGAAAGGAATGATGGATCCTCGGCTTCCAGCAACATTGCCGTAACGAACGATTGAGAAGTTGATGTCCTTGGAACCTGCATAAGCATTGGCTGCAATAAAGAGCTTGTCAGAAACCATCTTGGTTGCACCATAGAGGTTAACAGGATCAACAGCCTTGTCGGTAGAAAGAGCTACAACTCTCTTAACGCCTGTATTGAGCGCTGCATTTATAACGTTCTGAGCGCCGTTGATATTAGTCTTGATAGCTTCATCAGGGTTGTACTCGCATGCAGGAACCTGCTTAAGAGCTGCAGCATGAACGATGTAATCAACGTTCTCACAGGCTCTCTCAAGTCTTGCAGCATCTCTTACATCACCTATGAAGAAACGCATCTTGTCAGCGTGCTCTTTATATATTTTCTCATTAGACATTGTAAACTGCTTGAACTCATCCCTTGAATAGATAATGAGCTTCTTGGGATTGTAGTGTTCAAGAACGTACTCGGTAAAGCAGTGTCCAAAAGAACCTGTTCCTCCGGTAACCAGAATCGTCTTATTATCAAGCATTGATCTTTCCATTTGTAATCTCCATGTTTCGTTTTCTTGTGATGATATATCATGTTTGATGATATACGGATTGCTCCGCACTTCGTGCTATCGCAATCCTACAAACATTCGAAATTCGCATTGTCGTGCTACTTTCTCATGTTTGTTCGGGTTACCGATATGAAATGCTTAACATGCAAGCATGTACGCCTTTCCTATCGTAACCCTATATCATCATATACTAAAGCGGCCTAAAGGTCAAAAATCCCATGGCGCTCACTTTACTTCATAGACAGTCCACATATCCTCTGTGAAAACACCCTCCATGCTTCGAAGTCCCTTGCAGCTCTCGAAGAGATTTTCAAAGGCTTTCTCCTGAAGGTCATCATCGGCAGCATAGAGTATGATCTTGTCAGCCCCCGTAACCTCCGAGTCAGTTATCTTCTCAAGATTTTCCTCATCCATGTAAAAGACCTTTGGATATTCCAGGAGTTCATCAGTGAGCCTCCATACGTTTTGAGGAGTTCTCGGATTAAACATGACAACCGCCACCTCATCTGAATTTGCTGCAGCATATTCTATCTTCTTTGTATCCTCAGGGTAAAGAAACAGTACCCTTTTGTCGTTTATATGCCCCTTTAATATAAGAGCTGCCAGAACCGCCGCCAGAGCATAAAGTACGACTTTGTTTTCCATGACTTCAAGGACATAATAAGCATCCATAAGGATGAGCAATATCAGCAGCGGATAAACAGGCATCTCATATCGGTTCGAAGCACTACCCACCAAAAGAGCTGTCTTGGAAGTCAGAAGGAAATATCCGACTGACGCCAGAGTCAGCATAACTATCTCAGGTCTCGGAAGCTTTCCTCCCTCTCTGATCTTCCTCTTCCTCGATGTGATCTTTAAGAGAAGTCCCATGAAGATCAAAAGAAGTATTATCAAAAGACCGCCGGCAAATACATAGTCATTCAAGAGTCCCGTGAAAAATGATACCCTCATCCAGGTATTGGCAATATCAAAAAAGCTTCCTGATGCATCTCCGCCTCTGTATCCTCCGAACATATGCCTCGGTGCTGCCGGATACGTAACGACTGCAAGTCCAAGACTCACAGCGCAGCCCGCCACATATATCAGCCCGTTTCTGATGTCTTTTTTGAAAAAGACAATCCAGACAGTGGTTAGAAATCCAATAGATACGAAGAAGAAGATATAAAAATACTGAACCAAAAAGCCTATATATGATGCCACCATTATCGGCAAAAGACTCTTAAGCACAAAGTCCTTCAATTCCAGACTATTATTGTCAAAATCCTGTATCAGCTTAACATGGAACAGTGCACAGGCTATAAGTGCAGCTCCAAGCCATGCATACATCCTGATAAGCATGTTGCAGGATACAGTCTGCGGATTCAGTCCCCAGAACAGAAGGACCATGATCTCAACCGCAAACGGAACCTTCAGCCGTTCCATCAGGAGACAGAGCAGTAAAAACGAAACAGCAAATGCCAGAAAATTGGTTATAAGTCCCGGCCATTTGGTAAACTGCCCCGGAACAAAAGAACACAGCGTATGGAACAGGTAGTAATAAAACGGCGGGTGCACATCCCAGGACTGAACAAGCCCAACCATCTTATAGTTAAACCCTTCTCCCGGTTTAACAGCAAACTCATCAAGCACAGCTTGTCTGTCCTGCCACTCCCTGTCAGGCTGAAAGAGCCCTATACTTCTGTTGCTGGAGTAGTAGGTATAGTATTCATCCTCATGAAATCCCGCTTTCTGAATCCCGTAAAATATACTCAGAATCAGCGAGACCACAAAAATCGCGCTAAATAAATATTTTTTCATTGATCACAATCCCCGAATCCCGGCATGAAGCTTTCTCACAGCCTTTGGTGCCAGCGTAAGAAGTGTAAGGTATGCCTTCTGCTTAGCGGAAAGATACTTATTTCCAAGCATCTTGGCAAAGCTCCTATGCAGGTCCGAAACAACCTTTTTATAAAACGTATTGTCCGATGTCATCTTAGAAATCGGAATATGAAGCAGATAATCCAGTCTCTGGACAAATCCAAACCTGAGCGCAACAGGAATCAGTTCCCTGTGGTTTCTGCTCACCAGATCAAGGGCCACATCCGAATTCCTTACAATATCTGTGAACACAGGCGGGAAATAGTCTTTGTCCTGTGCTTTCTTTCTGGAGTTACTGCCGGTCCTGTAAAAGACATGATAACAGGCCTCAGGCAAAAGGATCAGCTTATTAACCTTCTCAAGCATGTGGATCATCAAATAAAAATCTTCGTTGAGCTCGCCTTCAGGAAACCTCATATTCTCGGTAAAAAGCTCTCTTTTTGTGAGCTTGGCACAAAAAGAAGCATCCCCCGTATGCATGAGGAGCGTTCGAAGGTGCTCGGT
>JAEEGF012277960.1_pt1 | contig 19577 bp, 15 predicted proteins | sample 9134171 | NCBI WGS metagenome assembly JAEEGF01 (sample SAMN16246542, study PRJNA631951) | gut metagenome | biome: gut microbiome; feature: rumen; material: AP-attached | host: Bos | place: Iran: Karaj | collected 2018-10
TTAACATTCATTCCCGTCACCACCTTTCGTTTATCGCTTATATTATAACACGGAAAGATACCGTGTGTCAATAATTCCGAAGATATTCAAAAAAAAATGATGATAATGATTCACAATTTTTGGTTATTTTGACGAAATAATATGTATAACAGAAAGCCGCTTTAACCATAAATGTCAAGGCGGCTTACAGTAATTATAAGTGTTATGCGTTATATCAATTAAAGCAGAGTTTTAATGATATCGGAATACGGTTTATCGGAAAGATAAATCGGAGGTATGTCAAAAACGGTTTTGCAGCCGAAGTTTCCTTCCTGCTGAAGGCGGAAAACCGCTCTTGCATAAGCAATTAGGACCGATGATGTAAATTCGGGGTTAGAATCGAGCTTGAGGCTGTATTCGATAACATGCCTGTGATCACCGTTTTTGCCTGTTCTGCCTGTTCTTATAACGAAACCTCCGTGGGGGATCTCGCTGTGATCGCGCTTCAGTTCTTCCATCGAAATAAAATGAACGGTCGTATCGTAATCAGCAAAATAGTTGGGCATAGTTTTTATTTCATTTTCAATGCGGTCAAGGTCTGCACCGGGTTTTGCCACAACAAAGCATTCGCGCGTATGTTTCTGCCGCGTGGTAAGCTTGGGAGCAGAACCGCTTCTGACTGCATTGAGCGCTTCTTCAACGGGAACGGTATACTGTTTGGCGTCAAGCACACCGTCAATTCTGCGTATGGCATCGGAATGGCCCTGGCTTACGCCTTTGCCCCAGAAAGTATAGTCTTCACCGTCGGGAAGGATCGCGGACGCGTAAAAGCGGTTGAGAGAAAACATACCGGGATCCCAGCCGACAGATATCATGGCTGTATGTTTGCCTTCTTTTGCAGCGGCATCGACATTTGCGAAATGATCGGGGATCTTGGCATGAGTATCGAAACTGTCTATTACAGGGAAATATTTTGCAAGATACGGCGTTTGAAGCGGCAAGTCGGTTGCGCTGCCGCCGCATATGATCATAACATCTATCTTACCGACATATTTTTCGACGTCGGAAGCAGAAATGACAGGAACGCCCGCAGTTGCAAGCGAAACTGAAGCGGGGTCACGTCTTGTGAAAACAGCAGCCAGAGTCATATCGGAATTCTGGCAGATCGCGCTCTCCACTCCCCTGCCCAGGTTTCCGTAGCCGTATATACCTATTCTTATACTCATGTTAATCACTCCGTTCATAAAAATTGATGTAAGTATAACACAATGACCCGATAAATTCAAGTAGTAAAAAACAATATTGCAAAAAAATTTACATTATTAATACATTAACTCGGCAAAGCGGATTTGTTTTCAGAGATTGACAAATCATGATAAAAATGTTAATATAGTAAAAATCATCAAACATGGCTGACATGAAAGGTACGATCATGGAAACATATGTTGTGACCATTCTTGAGATACTCGGAACAGTATCGTTTACGGTATCGGGCGTGATATCGGGAATGAGAAAAAAGCTGGATCTGTTCGGAACCGTTTTTCTGGGAATTACAACTGCAGTTGGCGGAGGCCTTATAAGAGATATAATACTTAATCAGGACATACCTGCTGTGTTCAGAAACCCTCTTCATGCCGGTATTGCGACACTGACCGCGCTGGTGTTTCTCGTGCCGTCAATCCGCAAAGCGGTAACTAAAAAAAGACGGATATATGATCTGACGCTTCTTGTTATGGACTCACTGGGGCTTGGGATATTCACTGTAGTTGGCGTAAACACCTCTATCTCTGCGGTGCCGGACGGCGGAATACTTATGCACATATTTCTGGGCGTGATAACAGGCGTTGGCGGAGGTGCACTGAGAGATGTATTATCGAACAGTCTGCCGTATATATTCACTAAACATATATACGCTCTTGCATCTGCCGCAGTTGCGGTAGTTTGTTGTTTATTATGGTCGCTTATAGGAAGGCTGCCCGCCATGCTTTGCGGCGCTGCGGTTATATTTATTTTACGCTGTTTGGCTGCGCATTTTCAGTGGAATCTGCCGCATCCGTCGGAAAGTGCCGAAAATGATTCGGTTTATGAACCGTCATTAACGACAAAAAAGTAATTATTCAACATATTACAGGAGGATTTGATATGGCGCAGCTCGTTGAAAAAATAAACGGAAACTTCAATCAGATCTTGAATAAAATAGAAACAGGGATCCTGAACGGCAGCATATCCGCATCGCTTGAAGCTTCGAATGATTTTTATGAAGGAGACGCGAAATGCAGTGTTCGCGTATTTGAAAGATACAGCTATTTCGGAGGCAACAGGCTGAGCATGAGCGTTACGCTTTTTCAAAACGGAAACGGTCCGATAAACATTTGCGCAGTGACTTCCGGAGGAAGTCAGGCAATTTTTTTCAAGATAAACACATTCGGTGAAGAAGCTTTTCTTGACAAACTCAGAGAGCTTTTGTGAAACAGTAAAAGATGCTAAAAAAACGGAGTATCCGATACGATACTCCGTTTTGTTTATCTCGTTATCTGCTCTTCAACAAGCCTTCCGCCGCAATAGAGTTCGCGGAGCTTCGGCTTTTCGATCTTTCCTGTCGGATTTCTCGGAACATCGGCAAAAATGATCTTTCTCGGGCGCTTATATCTCGGCAAAGCTGCACAGTATTCGTTTATTTCGTCTTCCGTGCATTCAGTGCCTTCTTTTACGGATATGATAGCGGCTGCGATCTCACCGAGACGGTTGTCAGGAATGCCGATGACGGCAACGTCTTTGATTTTATCGTAAGCGCGAAGGAAGTCTTCTATCTGAACAGGATATATGTTTTCGCCGCCTGTGATTATAACGTCCTTTTTGCGGTCCACAAGCCATATAAAGCCGTCTTCGTCAACACGCGCCATATCTCCTGTATACAGCCATCCGTTTTTCAGAACTTCGTCTGTTGCCTCGGGATTTTTATAGTAGCATTTCATAACGCCGGGACCTTTGACAAGAAGTTCACCGACCTCGTCGCCCTCTACTTCTTTTCCCTCGTTTGTTACTACTTTGGCCTGCCAGAGGTATCCTGCCTTGCCAATAGATCCTACTTTATCGATATTTTCAACGCCGAGATGGACGCAGCCCGGTCCTATAGACTCTGAAAGGCCGTAGTTCGTATCATATTCGTGATCGGGGAACACTGACTTCCAGCGGCGGATAAGGCTCGGCGGAACAGGCTGTGCGCCGATATGCATAAGTCTCCATTGAGAGGTATTGTAATCGCTGATATTTATGTCTCCCCGTTCTATGCTGTCAAGTATATCCTGAGCCCAGGGGACAAGAAGCCAGACTATTGTTGCTCCCTCGTCGGAAACAGTGCGCAGGATCCATTCAGGACTTACACCGCGCAGAATAATTGCTTTTGATCCTGAAATAAGGCTGCCGAACCAGTGCATTTTAGCGCCCGTATGATAAAGAGGCGGAATGCAGAGAAAGATATCGTCTCTGGTCTGACTATGATGATTCTGTTCGGTAACGCATGATGATACAAGTGCGCTGTGGTAGTGAAGAATGGCTTTCGGAAAACCTGTTGTGCCGGATGAAAAATAGATCGCTCCGAAATCCTCGTCCCGTATCTCTATTGCCGGAGCAACTGAAGAGCAATATGTGACAAGCTCATCGTAACCGTCCGCAAAAGACGGAACATCATGTCCGACATAAAAAAGATGTTTTACTTTTGGAATTGTGTCTCTTATCTGCTCGATTCTTCCGGTAAATTCGGGACCGAACACAAGAACTGAAACATCGGCAAGATCAAGGCAGTACTTGATCTCCTCCGAAGTATAACGGTAATTCATGGGTACTGCGAGGGCGCCTGTTTTAAGAATCCCGAAATATATTGGCAGCCATTCAAGACAGTTCATCAGAAGGATTGCGACCTTGTCGCCTTTTTTCACGCCCCTTGTCAACAGAAGATTGGCAAAGCGATTGGCTTTTATATCAAACTCACGCCATGACATTTCTCTGCGATATTTTCCGCCCGGAGCAGACTCAATAAGGCTGTATTCGCGCCATGTGATCGGATGAGACGGTTTTTTATCGGGGTTTATCTCGACAAGTGCGATATCGTTAGGATAAAGCTTGGCGTTTTTTTCAAGAAAATCCGTTATAGGCATTTTATTGCAGTCCTTTCGGAGTAATTGTTCATTATTGCGATATTCTATCACTTTTTTTTTGATTTGTCAACAGTTTGCGAATAATTATCCGTAATAACCGCATAATTTTCTCAGCTAAATAAACAGGAAAATAATGTGTCGAATGATAAAAAAGTATTGATTTTTCTTTTACTATATGATAAAATAGATAAAAACTATAAATCAGGAGTGTATTTTTTGATGACCGAAAATGAAGAATTCAACGGCATATCCGAAAATGAACAGGTTGCCGGGAATGATAATGATATAAAAAACGAAGAAAACGCTTTTGAAGAAATCGTTTGCGAAGACAAAAGCGAAAACACGGGATATATTCCGGAAACTGTCGACAATAAAGCTTTCTCGGAAACGATTGTTTTCAACGCCGCAAAAGGCTCATCATCTGACAACGAAACAGCAGAGCAATACTGGACGCCTTCTGTTGCCGTTGTAAGAGACGCCGAGCAGGTACTTGCGGAAAAGCCTGTAACCGCTGAAACAAAATACAAGAAAACTATCAGAGGAATTTTTATCATACTTTGTCTGTTTCCGATTTTATCTCTTGTAGCAGTTTTGCCTACGGTATTTTACAGCATTCTGTCTTACAGTCCGAATTTTCCCGCAAGCGATGATCTGTATTATATTTTCTCGTTTGCAATCCCTCAGTTTTTATATCCCATCATAACAGTTTTAGCCTCCGTTTTTATGGCGGTCATCGCAAAGAGAAAAATCAAAGACACAGTTAAAATAAATAATGCTCCCGCCGCAGATGTTTTTCTTTCTATAGGCATATTCCTCGGAATAGGAACAGTTGGATCGTATATATCGGAATTGATTACGGATTTTATTGTAGGTCTCGGTATCCCCGTTCCTGATATGGAAGAATTTATTCCGAGTCCCGGATCACCTCTTCAGTTTTGTCTGTATCTGATCGTTGTTGCCGTTATGCCCGCCATATGCGAAGAATTTGTATTCAGAGGCGTAATGTGCGGACTTATAAAAGAATACAACAAAACTGCAGCGATCATACTTTCCGCGATGGCGTTCAGTCTTGTTCACGCCACTGTTCAGCAGATCCCGTTTGCTTTTATAATGGGACTGTTTCTTGGTTATCTTTATGTTAAATATGACACCCTGCTTATCGGAATAATACTTCATTTTATCAACAATTTCATATCATGTATATTTACGGTAATGTATGAAAGGATCCCGGAAGAAACGTTTACAACTATATATACCGTATACGATATAACGACCGTAGTTTTAGGAATCATATGCGCCGTATTCTTTATAATAAGAATAGTGAAATACAGAAATAAAAATACAGAAAAAAGCGTGCCAGTTCTTTCTGGAGGCAAGCTGTGGGGTGCCACCCTCTCTTCATGGGCGATGTGGCTCTTTATAGCGGTTTATGCCGCAGAAACGGCAGCGAATATATTTCTGCTTTCTTATTGACAGTTGACGGAGAATCAAATGGCAGAATATAAATTTGCTGAAAACGAAACACCGAGATATACGGAAAAAGAATTTGCCGATTTAAGCAAAAGCGACGGCGGGCTGAAACATACATCGGGAGTATTCAGCCGTCAGATCTTGCGCGCAAACAGAGAACATCCCGAATTGGCTGACGGAGAAGGGAACACATATAATCACGCTCCGGATATGACTTTCTGGAACGGTTATTTCTGGGTGCAGTATTTATCGAACAGAAAAGACGAACATGAGCCGGGCGGACTATCGTTTATATCGAGATCCAAAGACGGAATATCATGGGAAAAGCCGTGTATTTCATTTCCTAAGCTTCTTTTGCCATCAAAAGACAATTTATGCAGCGACGGAACGACCGTTCATATTTCTAAAAACACTTTTGCGGTAATGCATCAAAGAACGGCTTTCTATGTTGCTCCGAACGGGAAGCTGCTAACGATGGGATTTTACGGTTATTCGCCGGACCATGCCGTTCCATGGGAGAACAACGGACTCGGCCGTGTTGTGAGGGAAGTGTTTTCGGACGGAACGATGGGACCTGTTTACTTCATTTACGTTATGTATTCATCGGGTTGGAAAAAAGACGATCTTCCATATCCGGAATATAAGGATGCCGACGATCAGGAATTTATCGACGCCTGCAACGCACTGCTGAATGATCGTTTTGAAACTCAGCAATGGGCTGAAGAACACGGAAACGACTGCAAATATGTTTCTCTGAAAACGCATAATGAAGTTTATAACAGATATGAAAACAAACCGTATCAGGCATTTACAAGATACCATATCAATGAAAATACCGTTGTTGCCCTGTGGAAGCACGGTATAACGGGCATATCGTTTGACGACGGAAAAAACTGGCTGATAAAAAAAGAACCGTCTTTTGCAACCACAGGAGCGAAGGCATGGGGAGAAAAGACATCAGACGGCAAATATGGTCTGTTTTATATAAACAGTATTTCGAGCGAACACAGGTATCCTCTTGTAAGTCTTGTTTCGGATGACGGCGTAAACTTTCACGGCATTTCCTCGGTTTTCGGAGAAGTTCCGCCAAGGAGATATGAAGGACTGAATAAAGACTTCGGCCCTCAGTATATCCGCGGCATATGTGAAAACAACAAAGAAAAGCCCGACGATGCGGTATGGCTGACATACAGTGTAAACAAAGAAGATATATGGGTCAGCAGGATCTCGGTGCCGATAAAAACATATCCCGACAATTATTTTTGCAACAGTTTTGATAACAATATGTATTTCGAGCCATGGAATATTTATTCGACACGTTTTGCAACAGTGGAAAACATAAACGGCGCAATGGTTTTGACGGATAAGGATCCCCTGGACTATGCAAAGGCCGAGCTGAATTTTCCCGCATGCGATAAATTCAGAGCGGAAATTGATATTCGCTGTGAAAAATATAAAAATGCACTCGAAATCGAACTTTGCGACGAAAAAGGAACTGTTTGCGAAAGACTTTATATAGAAAACGGCAGTTTATTTGGCAGAAATACATCTATAAAGCAGTTTATCGGCGATTTTGATGAAAACAGGCACAGGATCACTATCGAACAGAATTGCATTGAATGCGAATCGGCCGTATTTCTGGACGGAGAAAAAGCATGCAGCATAAGAAATATGCAAAAAGTGAATACGGTATCACGTCTGATCATCAGAACAAAGCCTGAGCGTTCGGCCCCCGGAGTTGATAAAAGACCTGTAATGCCCGACATAGAAAACTGTGACCGCGCTGCTGATGAAAGGAAATACACAATATTTTCAGTATATACAAAGAAATTGACATAATTAAACGGACTGTTTGTGCAGTCCGTTTAATATACAGGCTTGATTTATTCACGATGATATGGTATAATTACGTGGTATGATCTTTCATTTTTTTTCTGTATTCCTTTGGGGTCATACCCATAACAGCTTTGAAGTTTTTTGAATAGTGCTGCGGAGACGAAAAGCTGTATTCGTAAGCGATATATGTGAGCGACCTTTCTGGCAGCAGAGAAACCGAATCGAAAATCTTTTTTTGCATAATATATTCACCGGGCGTCATGCCGATTTCTCTTGTAAATTTATACTTAAAATGCGACAGAGAAAAGCCGACGATATCCGCGATGTTTGAAAGGCTGAGCTGTTCTTTTACATTGTTATCGATATATTCCTTTGCGGCGGCGATAGGATTTGAAATCCTGTTTCGATATTCCGGAGCAGATTCGGCATTTATCAGATCATATAAAAAAACAGTGATCAGGGCTTTTGCCGCTATCAGATCGAGAGGTCCTTTTTTTTCGGCAAGATTGCAGGCGGAAATAAGCTTTGAAGAAATATCGTCACGAATTCTGAATTTTCTCTTTTTTATTGAATACAGGCTGTTTATCACAGCATCAGTGCTTTTTTTATCAAGTCCGAGAAGGTTTTCACATTTACTGTCGATATGTATCCAGTAAAGGCATCCTCTGGATTGAGGGTCGTTGCCGGAGGAATGGTTTTCGTTTGGGAAAGTTATAAATACGTCGCCTCCGTGCAGGATATATTCTTCATTTTCTACACAATATTTCTGGGTGCCGCGTTTCAGATAGCAGATCTCAAAATACGGTCCGTGATCATGTTCAAGAAGGATAGATTCTGACGACAGATTTGAATACATGGCAAGCAGAGGGATACCGCAGCTTGCAAGTCCCCCATCGGTCATCAGTTTTCGTTTATTTTCTACCATATGTATCACCTGTTTTTTATTATATATCAAAATCAAAAAAAAATCAAGAGGAAAATATAATTAATGAGTTTCAGAAACAGATATATCGGAGATAAAGTATTTTACCGAACGGTAATAAGACTGGTGATCCCGATAATTATTCAGCAGGGAATTACAAATATAGTAAATCTCCTGGACAATGTTATGGTCGGCTCTCTCGGAACAGAACCGATGAGCGGCGTGGCAATAGTAAATCAGATCATTTTCATATTTAATCTGACAATATTCGGCGGAATTTCTGGCGCATCGATTTTCGGAGCGCAGTTTTACGGAGTCGGAGACAACGAGGGCGTAAAAAACACCTTCAGATTCAAAATGATCTTCGGAATTATCACTACTGCTGCTGCCCTGACTGTTTTTTCGATATTCGGAAAAGATCTGATAATGCTTTTTCTAGATAATGAGGCGAACACAGGAATCGATCTTTCCGTTACTCTCAAATATGCCTCGGACTATATGACGGTAGCGCTTATCGGGCTTTTCCCGTTTATGGTCGTTCAGGTTTATACGAGCACACTGAGGGAAGCAGGCGAAACATTCGCGCCGATGGTCGCATCAGTTATATCGATAGCAGTGAATTTCATTCTGAATCTTGTTTTGATATTCGGTTTTCTGTTTATTCCGCCTTTGGGCGTTGTAGGCGCCGCAGCTGCAACGGTAGCGGCAAGATTTATCGAAATGATTTATATAATCGCATATACGCACAAAAATGCATGCAAACATGAATTTATTGAGGGCGTATATAAATCGTTCAAAGTTCCCTCGTCGCTCGTAGGCAAAATAATAAAAAGAGGAACGCCGCTTCTTTTAAACGAGGTGCTTTGGTCTCTAGGCACAACTTTTGTAAACCAGAATTATTCAACAAGAGGTCTCGGCGTTGTTGCGGCAAGCAATATTTCCTCTACGGTCTGGAATATGTTTTGCATAATAATGTTTGCGATGGGCAGCGCAGTCAGCATTATGGTCGGACAAAAGCTTGGTGCAGGCAAAATAGAAGAAGCAAAGGACGCCGACAGAAAACTGATCTTTCTTACAGTTGTTTCAAACACGGTAATAGGTCTTTTGCTGATCGCGTTTTCGCCCGTAGTGCCGATGATCTACAATACTGAACCGGAAGTCCGCACTCTTGCTACGGAATTTCTGATAATTGCGGGCGCGTCTTTGCCGATACATGCGCTGATACATGCCACGTATTTCACTATCCGCTCAGGCGGACGGACATTTATTACGTTTTTATTTGACAGCGTTTACACGTGGTGCGTGCCGGTCGTTATTTCATTTACTCTGTGCAGATTCACGTCACTTGGAATAGTAATGATATATCTGATCGTGCAGTTTTCGGATATACTGAAGCTTATGATAGGCATTCCTATGCTTAAATCGGGGATTTGGGCTAAAAATATAATAAAAGACAGTTAAATACGGAAGCTTCGCAAAATTATAGGCGAAGCTTTTTGTTTTTTTTGCTTGACAACAGGTTAAATATGTGATATTATTTCTAAAAAAGGAGAGATTATAATGGAAAAATATAAAGACAAATCTTTTACTGTAAAAGAACGGATCGAAGATCTTATCTCACGCATGACACTTGAAGAAAAGGCAAGACAGATAGACCAGTATTCACCTTCCGACCTCTGCTGTGAGGACAAGGAAACCGGCGAACTTAAAGTTGATTACGAAAAGCTTAAGCTGATGGGCGACAATGCCTACGGAACTGCCGGATTAGGCAAAAGTACTGCAAAACTGTATAATGAGATACAGCGTTATGTTATCGAAAACACAAGGCTTGGTATTCCTATTTTGTTCTGTACGGAAGCATTGCACGGATATTGCCGTAAGGGCGCTACCGTATTTCCTCAGCAGATAGCACTGGGATGTACGTTTGACCCATCATTAGGCGAAGAGATGGGTGCAGCGATTGCAAGAGAAGAAAGAGCGTGCGGCGTTCAGGAATCGTGGAATCCTGTTTGTGACCTTGCAAGAGAACCGAGATGGGGCAGAACAGAAGAAAACTTCGGTGAAGACACATATCTTTCCTCGAGATTTGCATATCACATAGTAAAAGGTATGCAGGGAGATGATGTATCCAGACCTGACAAAGTAATTGCAGAGCTGAAACATTATACTGCATACGGAGTTCCCGTTGGCGGTCTCAACTGTGCAGTTGCGGCATTGGGAAGACATGAAGTATTTGAATACTGTCAGCCTGTTTTTGAAGCCGCCGTAAAAGACGCGGGAGCATATAACGTAATGTGTTCTTACAGCTCAATAGACGGACAGCCCCTGCCTTCTGACCATGAACTTCTTACAGATGTTCTTCGCGGTCAATGGGGCATGAGAGGATTCGTTCGTTCAGACATGTGCGCGATTTCGATGCTCAACTGCGATCATAATGTTGCAGACTCACGAGAAGAAGCTATAAGAATGGCGCTTGAAGCGGGAACAGATGTTCAGCTTCACGATTTTCCGCATGATTTTTATCAGAATACCATTATTGATTATGTTAAGAGAGGTCTTTTGTCTCTTGAAACACTTGACAGAGCTGTCAGCAGAATGCTCAGGACCAAATTCGATCTTGGTCTGTTTGACAATCCGTATGTTGACGAAACCTTGCAGGATAAAGTTCTGCATTGTCAGGAGCATAAAGATCTTGCATATAAGATCGCATCAAAATCGATAACGCTTCTTAAAAATGAGAACAATCTCCTTCCGCTTAAAAAAGGAATGAAGAAAATAGCAGTTGTAGGTCCTACCGCCAACATACTCAACTTCGGCGATTACAGCGTATCTGACGAAAGCTATGAAAAGATAACGCTTTACTCTTCGATCAAAGATATTGTAGGCGACGAAACTGAAGTGGTATATGCGCAAGGCTGTGATTTCAAGGAGCTTACCCTGAAGCGCATTCCGAACAACTGGTATATCGACCTGAAGGGCGAGTATTTCAATAATCCTGACGAGCCGGTCGGTGAACCCGTGCTTGTAAGGGAAGACAAAGCGATAGACTTCAGTTTTATCGCAGAAAAAGCTGCCGGAAATGTAAACTCGCAGTTTTCAGCGCGCTGGACGGGAACGATACAGTCGCACATTGAAGGCGACGCGTTTATAGGATTCAACTGCAGAGACAGTATTAAACTCTGGGTTGACGACGAGCTTGTTATTGACGCATGGGGAGACAAACGAGGAAGTGATCTTCTTGCCCCGTTTAAGTTCGAGAAAAAGAAATACAGCATTAAGATCGAATACCGAAACGATGAACGCGGCGCTGCGGTTATTTTAGGCTGGATGGGTATGCCCGCAGATATAAACGAAGCAATCGACGCGGTAAAAGGCGCGGATGTTGCTATCGTGTCTCTCGGAGACAGAGATCAGATAACTACCGGCGAAAACTTTGACCGCTGCGATCTAAACCTTCCGGGAAAACAGCTTGATTTTCTTAAAGAAATATATGCAATCGGTACTCCGATTGTTCTTGTGCTGCAGAGCGGACGTCCCATGACGATAAACTGGGAAAATGAGCATATTCCTTCAATAGTTCAGGCGTTCTTTGCCGGAGAGCTCGGCGGAAGAGCGATCGCTGACGTTTTATTCGGAATAGTAAATCCGTCAGGAAAGCTTTCATGCTCATTCCCGAAAACGCTCGGTCAGATCCCCGTTCATTACAGCAGAAAGCCTGCCGGAGGCAAGAGGTATATAGAAGGATTTGACAGAAACCCCCTATTCCCGTTCGGTTACGGACTTTCATACACGACGTTTGAATATTCTGATCTCAAACTTTCTGCAGATCATATCAAACCAGATGAAACGCTGAAGGTATCATTCAAAGTCACAAATACTGGCAATGTTGCAGGTGAAGAAGTATGTCAGGTATATATCAAAGACTATTTTGCCTCGGTAGTAAAGCCCGGAATGGAATTGAAGGAATTCGAAAGAGTTCATCTTGAACCGGGCGAAACAAAAACTGTAGAAAAAGAGCTTGGAACACTTGCATTCAGAACGCTTAATCCGAAATACGAATGGAATGTTGAACCGGGACAGATGAGAGTAATGATCGGAACATCTTCTGTTGATCTGCCCTTGCAGTCTGATTTCTGGATAGTAAAATAATAAGATTGTGGAGGACTATCTGATGGAAATAATCAATAATCTGCCCGATCCGGTCGGATTGAGAAAAGACGAGATAATATCAACTCTTTTAAGAGAAGAATACGGCTTTTTACCGTCAAGACCGTTTTCGGTAACCGCAAAGGAAGAATCGAGCGACGGCGGTTTTGCTGCATCAAAAGCAACTCTCAAAAGGATATTGCTTACATGCAAAGGCGAATGGGGCGAATTTACATTCCCTGTTTCTTACGCCGTTCCCAGAGTCGGATCTTCTTTTCCGTGTTTTATACACTTAAATTTTCGCGATCTTATTCCGGATAAATATCAACCGACTGAAGAGATAATCGACAACGGATTTGCGATATTCACGATATACTACCAGGATATTTCTTCGGATAACGGTGATTTTACCGATAAATTTGCAGGTGTCGTATACCCTGAAGGAAAAAGAGAAAGTGACGACTGCGGCAAGATCGGACTCTGGGCATGGGCGGCGATGACAGTTATGGATTATGCCCTCACCCTACCTGAGCTTGACCATAGAAGAATTTCAGTTGTAGGGCATTCGCGTCTCGGTAAAACCGCGCTTCTTGCCGGCGCGCTGGACAAGCGCTTCTATTGCGCTTTTTCAAACGATTCAGGCTGCAGCGGAGCGGCGCTAGCAAAAGAAAAAACAGGAGAAAGAATTAAGGATATAACGAAAGTTTTCCCCTATTGGTTTTGCGAAAACTATTTAAAGTATGTTGATAAGGACGAGAATCTTCCTTTTGATCAGCATTGGCTTCTCGCCGCAAATGCTCCGCACAGAGTATATGTTGCAAGCGCAGAGGATGACGGATGGGCATGTCCGAAAAACGAATATCTGGCTTGCGTTGCGGCAGACGAATATTACAAAAAGCAGGGTTCTGTCGGATTCATACATCCTGACAGATTGCCTTTGACGGGTGAACGTTTCCATGACGGAGATATAGGTTATCATCTTCGCAGAGGATCGCACTTCTTAAGCCGGGATGACTGGCATAATTTTATGAGATACATAAATCAGTATGATTGACGGAGAAAAATTATGATAAAAAGAGAAAATCAGATGATCGGATGTCCGATGCCCGAAAAAGGAGTTATAGCAAAAGGCGTTTACGATGCAGGTCCCATGCTTAAAGACGATACGAACGGTGCGACAGACGAAGAATCGCTGATGCAGGTAGTTTGCGGCGTTAATATTGACGATTTTAATGAATATGTTGAAATGCTGAAAAAATCCGGCGCAAGAATTTACCTTGAAAATGGAATGGTCAATGACAGATGTGTCGGATTTGAGTATGACGATAAGCAGTATTACGCGATGTATTCATCAAAACGTAATGAAATACGCATAGTAGAGGATCCTGTTGAATTACCGCTCGATAAATTTGCATATTCGGAAACCGGTGATAAAAAAACTACCGTATACTGTTACGGTCTGTACCATGATCCGGCAAACAAAAACACGTTAAACACGATCAACTGCGGAATGATCTACATAATCAGACTTTCAGACGGAAGTTTGTTTGTTGTGGACGGAGGTTATTATTTTCAGCACAGCAAAGAGGCGAACGATGCGCTGTTCAACTTTATGTCTGAAATTGCGGACAAGCAGGATGACGGCAAAATAAGAATAAGCTGCTGGTATTTTACACACGGTCATGATGATCATACAGACGGATGCACAAGACTGCTCACACGTTTTCACGATAAGATAAATCTTGAACGTGTAATGCACGGATTTCAGTCACGTTTGCTTTGCAGAGGCTTTTCACCTGCATGCATTGATATGAAAGAAGTTGTTACGGAATACTATCCGGATGTAAAGACTCTGAAACTGCACACCGGACAAAAATTCCGTCTTTCTGATATGACGGTCGAAGTCCTTTTTGCTGCGGAAGATACAATAAGCGCGGATGCTCTTGACACCGTACCCCTGCGTGACTTCAACTCCACTTCAACTATCGTGAAGCTGACGATTGACGGACAGCATTTTATGCTGTTGGGAGACACAACAACGGAAACTGAAGCATTCACCGAAAAATACGGAAATCCGGAGCTCTGGAAAGCCGAAATGGTTCAGGTATCGCACCATTGCTTTAACCATCTGCCAAAAATGTATGAGTGGATAAGTGCACCGGTCGCGTCTGTACCGAACAGATTTTACGGAGCCCATGCACACGATAACATTCATAAGCTGCGTGAAGTGTTCAAGTATACAAAGGACGGTCAGGTTTATTACAACGGAGACGGTACATATGCATTTGAGGCGACAAAAGACGGGTTTGTAAATGTTGCGACATATCCGCTTTCAGGAAAAGAATTTGACATGTCCTGGAAGCATAAGCATACTGTATAAGGAGTTTTGATATGAAAGTTCTTGATCTATGGGAAAAAGTGCCGGCAGTAAACGGAGAAGTGCCTGTGCTTGAGTATTATCCTGCCGAAAACAGATCAACTGATGCTACGATCGTTATTTTCCCTGGCGGCGGCTATGGAGGCAGAGCGCCGAAAGAAGGCAACGGATACGCTGTTTTTCTGAATTCTATAGGAATAGATGCATTTGTTTGCGAATACAGAGTAGCCCCATACAGATTCCCGATCCCCTTGCTTGATGCGAGACGGGCAGTGAGGTATGTTAGATATCACGCAAAAGAATTCGGATCAGACCCCGACAAGATCGCCGTTATGGGATCATCAGCCGGAGGTCATCTTGCGGCACTCGTTTCAACCTATAAAGACAAAATAGCATATGAAGGAGCAGATGAGATTGACGATATCTCCCCCTTTCCGAATGCAACGATTCTTTGCTATCCAGTAATTCATCATCCTGATGATGAGTGCTGCCACAAAGGAAGCTACTATAATCTTACAGGCGATGAAAACGAGCATAAGGAGCTCTCGCCCGATCTTCTTGTTGATTACGATACGCCTCAGGCATTTATATGGCATACATCCAACGATGACGGAGTAAGCGTAATAAACAGCTATCTTTACGCCACTGCATTGAGAAAGCATAAAATAAACCATGAAGTCCATATTTTTCCTGATGGACCTCACGGACTTGATATCGCGGCAGGAATGCCTCATGTGGCGCAATGGACCGGATTATTGAAGAACTGGTTGATCGATAAAAAATGGCTTTAAGCAAAAAGACACAGGTTTTTGACCTGTGTCTTTTATTTTATTGCAATTTGTACCAGATGATCAGTGCTACTCCTGATGCAACAAGAAAAACAGCACCGACAATAAATATAAAAAGAGGAGTTTTTACACGCTTGCCTTCTTTTTCCGTTTTATAGTCGTAAAACGACATACTGTCGGATTTAAACAGAAACGGAAGAAGAGAGTGACCGGCAACGCGAAATGCATACCCGATAGCGTCAAAAAGGCCTGTTGTGGATATCCAGAACAACGTGCCGACCATGACGAGCAAAATTCCCGGAACGAAAAAAGCATCACAGAGGATCGCCGAAATTTCGACAGGTTTATTTGTTATAAACAAACCTTCTGTATCCATTACCCAGAACGCAATGGCGATCCCGATAAGGGAACAGATACCATACTGCAAAAGTTTTTTCTTCACACAGATTATCCTCCGATTATTTCTTTATATTTTGCCTCTTCACTGTCTGAACAAAGGACAAAATGGTTTGGTGAAACCTCTCTGAATGTTGGTTGTTCAACCGAATAATCATGATCACGCAGAGGAACGTATGTAAGGCGTTTTCTGTTCTTTTCGTAATCGGGATCCGGAAGCGGGATCGCAGAAAGAAGAGAACGGGTATACGGATGCAGAGGATGCCTGAACAATTCATCTGAATCTGCAAGTTCAACCATTTTTCCGAAATACATAACACCTATTCTGTCTGAAAAATACTTAACAACTGAAAGATCGTGCGCAACGAAAAGAATTGTTATGCCGAGATCATGACGGAGGTCGTTAAGAAGATTGATAACCTGCGCCTGAATAGATACATCCAATGCTGAAACAGGCTCATCGGCTATTATAAGCTCGGGTCTCATGATTACAGAGCGGGCAACGCCTATACGCTGTCTTTGACCGCCTGAGAATTCGTGCGGATATCTTCCCGCATGTTCCCTTACAAGGCCTACCGTTTCAAGAACCTGATAAACCTTTTCGTCGATCTCTTTTCTATCCTTCACGCCTTTGATAACAAGACCTTCGGATATTATTTCCCTTACGGTCATACGAGGGTCAAGAGAAGCAATGGGATCCTGGAAAATCATTTGAATTTGCGTAATAAGATCCTTGTCTACATGACTGTTATCATATTTTGCGGAAGCGATCTGTTTTTTCTGTTCGGCAATGAAATGTTTAAGGTCTTCCTTAAGCTTTGCTGCTTTTTCGTTCTTATCCGGGTCGTTGCCGTTGTTTAAGGCATCGATATCTTCTTTATATTTCTTTTTAGCATCTTTAATTGCGTTTTTATAAGAAAGAGTACCCGCCCCTATTCTTTTGCCCTTGAAATATATGCTTCCGGAAGTAATATTGTAAAGTTTTATAATAGATCTTCCGGTAGTTGTTTTACCGCAGCCCGACTCTCCGACAAGTCCGAAAACTTCGCCTTTTTTAATATCGAAAGATATATTGTCAACAGCCTTGAGGTCTCCGAAATGCTGAGAAAGATTCTCAACTCTGAGAAGAACGTTGTCGTCATTTGGCTTATTTGCCTGTTTATTAAGTTCACTCATTGTTCGCACCTCCTGCATTTTTTTTGCTTCTTGCGATGCGCTCGGTAACGATCTTAGGAGGATCTACATGGGGAGCATCGGGATGCAGCAGCCATGTTGCTACGCTGTGAGTATCGCTTATGCGGAACATGGGCGGCTGTTTTTCGAAATCAATTTTAAGAGCATATTTATTTCTCTCGGCAAATGCGTCGCCGACGGGAGGATAGATCATGTTAGGAGGAGTGCCAGGGATCGCTTCGAGCTTTTCATTAGTATCAAGGTCCGGCATGGATGAAAGAAGCGCCCATGTATACGGATGCGCGGGAGAATAGAATATGTCTCTGGATGTGCCGTATTCAACAATTTTGCCCGCATACATTACTGCGATCTTATCCGCCATATTCGCAACAACGCCAAGGTCGTGCGTAATGAATATAATTGAAAGGTTTCTTTCTTTTTTAAGCTTGTTTATGAGTTCAAGTATCTGAGCCTGAATAGTAACGTCAAGCGCTGTTGTAGGTTCGTCGCAGATAAGGATATCCGGATTTGCGGCAAGCGCGATAGCGATAACGATACGCTGTCTCATACCGCCTGAAAACTCGAAGGGATACTGTTTGTATCTCTTTCTCGGTTCAGGAATACCTACCTCTTCCATAAGCTTTAAGGCGCGAAGTTTTGCCATGCGGCGTGTTACTTTATTGGCGAAACCGGACGCATTGAATTTAAGGTAGTCGATCACAGCAACGGCTTCGTCATCATAATTACGCTGATCTTTCTGCGCAATCTGTTCCTCATAATGTTCGCAAAGGCGCGTAATTATTTTGCAGATATTTTCTTTGGCAAGCTGGAGGTCAACAATAGCTGCGGGAGTGACTTTCCACGACAGTTCTCCGCCTGCTTTGGCTGCTTTTTTATCATAACTTGCTTTCTGACGGTCATAGCGCTTTGTTTCGATGACATTACGCTTTTCACCGTTGAAATAAACGGCAATCGCAGAACGGAGGCTTGACTCAAATGTATGCGCTGCGCTGTCTTTATTGATCTCCATGGGGTCGATTGACTCATGAACGATTTTTACAAGCTTATCCGTAAGAGCATCTATTTCGGAACGAACATATTCCTCGTCGCTGTAGACAGGCAATGACGCTCTGAGTTCTTTTACGACATGTTCTTTTTTGACAAGATGTTCCTCTGCGGAATCTTTAAGAGCAACTTTAACGCCGTCGATAAATTCGAGCATATAATTGTCATCCAGATATTTGCGCAAAAACTTATTGAGCTCAGGAACAGGAAGCGAAGGAAGGGCTTCGCCGGAAAAAGTATTATAATAACCCATTGAGAAGAAGTTGGGCATTTCTTTTTCGAGAGCTTTTTTCAGTATTGCATCGATTCCTTTAAGATATGAGGTCATATCGTCATAATTCTTTGTTTTTGCAGCAGCTGAAACGCTCTTTTTAAGGTCGGAAACGAGTCCGTGAAGATGTTCTGCATCTTCTTTTACCACAAAATCGTTTATGGTGCCGAGAGAAAGGTCACAAATATTTTTTATGATGTTTTTATCATCTTTAAACGCATTTTTTTCGATAAGGAAAAGCGCATTTTCGATTTCCGCTATTGCTTCGTTTGCATTATTGGTAGCATTGTTGTAAGCGGTTTCGAGTTTAAGGTGAGTGATCTCAAAAGTATTGAAATTGCGGCATTTTTCAGATATGCTCTTAGCTTTTGCAGGATCGTTTTTCGCAACGGATCTGATCATTGCTTTTTCAAGGAGCGCAAGATAATCGTTGAACGCTTTTCTGCACGATTTCTGGCGCGCCTTGCCCTTAAGGATCATTGCTTCCGTAAGCTGTTTGCCGATCCTCATTATGGGGTTAAGGCTTGACAGCGGATCCTGGAAAATCATAGCGATCTTATCGCCGCGGATCTTATAAAATTCATCTTCGGGAATTTTAAGAAGATCTCTGCCGTCGTATATGATCTCGCCGCCGTCTATGATCGCATTACCGGCAAGAATACCGAGTATGGCTTTTGAGGTTACAGATTTACCTGAGCCTGATTCGCCTACAATAGCAAGTGTTTCGCCGTCTTTAAGATCAAAAGATATATCTCTTACTGCCTGCAGTTTTCCTGACACGGTGCGGAAAGAGATTCTTAAATTTCTGACTTCCAATTTGTTTGCCATAATTTATTCCTCCACTCCGCGCAGCGACGGGTTGAACGCATCTCGCAAGCCGTTGCCAAATAAGTTGAATGATACTTCAAGCAGTGAGATAAACATCGCCGGGAACAGAATGTTATGCGGGAATGTCTGCAAATATCCCTGACCCTGAGCAAGCATCGTACCAACAGAT
>JAEEGF010130710.1_pt1 | contig 19571 bp, 15 predicted proteins | sample 9134171 | NCBI WGS metagenome assembly JAEEGF01 (sample SAMN16246542, study PRJNA631951) | gut metagenome | biome: gut microbiome; feature: rumen; material: AP-attached | host: Bos | place: Iran: Karaj | collected 2018-10
ACTGCTGGTTTCAGCCACTCACCCATCCTTCCAAGAATGCTTCGTGTTAGAAACCGAGGGGTTATCTCCTCAAATGCGGGTGCAAAGGTACGACTATTTTTTCAATCCTCCAAATTTTTCAGCAACTTTTTTCGAAAAAAGTTATTTATAGGCCACCACCTCTGTCAACTCCTGATTCAGGTAGAAGGTGTTCTGTAGCGTGTCGCCATCACTTATGTAGTTCATTCTCAGGTAGTAAAGGTCGCCAGAGGGTATGGGTCCGTAGGTGATACCCTTTTTGAAGAGTCTGGCACCGCGCTGACGCATGACATTGATGATGGAGTCGCTGAGATGACGTGTGGTGCCAAGATCGGCAAAATCTCTGGAGGTGATTTTGTCGGGCTGTTCCATATTCTCCTCTACAAATGCCTTGACGGTTTGTTCGGCTTGATGCTGCTGTCCGCAAGAAGCAAACAGCAGCAGGGCCGATATACCTAATATTATATACGCGCGCGAATTCATTTCTGCGGAATGTTTTTAAGCACGTCGAGAAGATGATCCCATACCATCTGTACGGTGGGGATGTGAAGACGCTCATCGGGTGTGTGGACGAATCGTAGAGTGGGACCGAAACTAACCATATCGAGATTTGGGTAGCGCTCTGAGAACAAACCGCACTCCAATCCTGCATGGATACCGCGAACATTGGGCTCTTTCTTGAACAGCTTCTTGTAAGAGGCAACGACAATCTCCTGCAGTTTAGAGTTGGCACGCATCTTCCAGGCGGGATAGCCGTCGCTGGAGATAGTTTTTGCACCAGCGAGTTCAAAGGCAGCCTGGATGGTAGCACACATATTGTCGAGATTTGACATGACGTTAGAACGCTGACTACTGAGTATCTCAATCGTGGTCTCAGAGGTGTGGATGCTGGCAATGTTGCTCGACGTCTCAACCATACCGCCTAAGGCCTCGTCCTGACAGATGGCATAGATACCATTATCTACGGCCTGTACTGCCCATACAAAATTCTTAGCGATAGCAGGGTCGATGACGGGTTCTGCCTCTGTGCTCTCCATCGAGAATACCATCTGGGTGTCGGTGACGTGGAATTCATCCTCTACCTCTGCGGCAAACACGTTCCAGTCGGCTCGCACATTCTCCTTCAGTTCGTTGGGGACCGCCATCACAAAATAGCCGTCACGAGGAATAGCATTATGAAGTTTACCGCTATGGAACTGAGCCAGACAGATGCCCTCATATCGTTTCATCTCCTGGAAAAGGAAACGGGCGAGAATCTTGATGGCGTTGGCGCGCTTCTTATTGATATCATCGCCAGAGTGTCCGCCAACAAGTCCTTTGAGCGAACCCTTGATGAAGAAACTGCCCTGAGGTGCCTGCTGACGCTGGAATGTGAAGCGAGCTGTGGTGTTGCGGCCACCCGCACAGCTGACAAAGATCTCACCTTCATCCTCCGAGTCGAGGTTGATGAGATAGTCGCCTGTCATAAAGCCGGCTTTCATACCCTCGGCACCAGTGAGACCAGTCTCCTCGTCGCGGGTAAAGACACACTCGATGGGGCCGTGCTCGATATCGTCGGAAGCGAGGATGGCCAGCTCGATGGCACAGCCGATACCGTCGTCAGCACCGAGGGTGGTTCCCTCTGCCGTGAGCCATTCACCATCGACATAGGTGCGAATGGCATCCTTGTCGAAATCGAACTCAACATCGACGAGCTTATCGCATACCATGTCCATGTGACTTTGCAGAATAACGGTTTTACAATTCTCGAAACCCTTTGTAGCAGGTTTGCGGATAATCACGTTGCCAGTCTCATCGACTTTTGTACCGAGTTGATGGCTCTCACCCCAGCTCTTCAGATACTCAATCATCTTCTCCTCACGCTTCGAAGGACGTGGAATTTCGTTAATCTTCGCAAATTCAGCAAAGACAACAGCAGGTTTTAAATCACTTTTATTCATAATTAATGTATTTTTTGATAGATTTTCTCATAAAATGCTTACCTTTGCACCCAAAATGCAGCGCAAAATTACAAAAAATGATTGAAACTCTGCTGATATCGACGTTAATAATTGCTATCGCGATGGTATTTTTTCTCGTCAGGGTCTTGCTTGTCAAGAATGGCGAGTTTAAATCGCAGCATATTCACGACTCGGAGGCCATGAAGGAACGTGGCATTCACTGCGTGATGGACCAAGATAAGGAAATGCGGCGTAAAAGCAAGTTTGCTGTCGATGAACGATAAACGTTATGCATTATAAAGAATTAATATTAAATAGAGACAAATAAAAAATGAAAAAGTACATTCTTTCTGCACTGACCATCGCTCTGATGGCTTCGTGCAACAATCAGGGTTCGAAGATGGACGAACAGCCCGTGGCTACAGGCTCAGGCGAGGGTATGAAAATCGCTTATGTAGAGGTTGACTCTCTGATGACGCAGTACGACTTTGCCAAGGACTATAGCGTAACACTTCAGAAAAAGTCGAACAATGCCCGTAACACCCTGACCCAGAAGGGTAATGCCCTTCAGGCTGCCGTGAACAATTTCCAACAGAAACTGAACAACAATGGTTTCCAGAGCCGTGAGCAGGCTGCAAGTGTACAGGCTGCCATCGAGCGCCAGCAGCGCGACCTTCAGGAACTTCAGGCTCGTCTGGAGAATGAGCTCGCTTCTGAGACAGCTAAGTTTAACGAGGCTCTGCGTGACTCACTTCAGAATTTCCTGAAACTCTACAACAAGGACAAGCACTTTGACCTGATTCTCTCGAAGGCTGGTGATAACATCCTGTTGGCAGAAAAGAAATACGACATTACGATGGACGTGATCAATGGTCTGAACAAACACTATAAGCCCGCTGCAAAGACTGCTGCTACAGAGGAGAAGGCTGCTGACGACAAGAAGGCTGAGGAAAAGAAATAATATGGTATAACAACTGACTATAGAAGCGAAGTTCACATCGGAGGACTTCGCTTTTTTTTGGTCTTATCCACAAAAAATCTACATAAAATTTGCGCAAATTACGGAAAAGATGTAATTTTGCAGCCGATAACAAACACAAACATTCAGACAGTATGTGCGGAATAGTAGGATACATAGGCACAAAGGAAGCTTTTCCTATTTTGATAAAAGGTCTTAGAAGGCTGGAGTATCGTGGATATGATAGTGCTGGTGTGGCACTCGTGAACGGCGATGGCAGTCTGAACGTCTATAAGACCAAGGGAAAAGTTGATAATCTCGTAGAATATTGCAGTGACAAGAACGTGAGCGGTACCATCGGTATTGCCCATACACGATGGGCTACTCATGGTGAGCCTTCTTCGCGCAATGCCCATCCGCACTATTCTTCATCGAAGAATCTGGCGATTATCCATAACGGCATTATCGAGAACTATGCCGATCTGAAGGAAAAACTGCAGGCGAAGGGAGTGAAGTTTGAGTCGGACACAGATACAGAGGTGTTGGTGCAGCTGATCGAATATATCCAGGAGCATAAGCAACTGGATTTACTGACAGCTGTTCAGGTGGCTCTCTATCAGGTAATCGGTGCCTATGCAATCGCTGTGATCGACAAGCGTAATCCCGATCAGATTATTGCGGCCCGTAAACAGAGTCCGCTGGTAGTAGGTATCGGTGAGAATGAGTTCTTCTTGGGTTCCGATGCCAGTCCTATCGTGGAATATACTGATAAGGTGGTGTATCTCGAAGACGGCAATATAGCTGTGATAGATCGCGGGCAGGACCTGAAGGTTCTGAGTATCCTCGGTGAAGAGCAGGAACTGACGGTGAAGACCGTTGATATCGACCTCGGACAGATAGAGAAAGGTGGGTATCCCCACTTTATGCTGAAAGAGATATTCGAACAACCTGAGTGCCTGACAAACTGCATGCGTGGACGTGTCAATATCGAGGCAGACCATGTGACGCTCTCTGCCTTGATTGACTATCGCAGACAGATGCTGAATGCCAAACGTGTAGTGATTGTAGCCTGTGGTACCTCATGGCATGCTGGCTTGATAGGCAAACAGCTATTTGAGTCGCTGGTACGCGTGCCGGTAGAGGTAGAGTATGCCAGTGAGTTCCGTTACCGTAATCCTGTGGTGGGAAAAGACGATGTTGTGGTTGCTATCTCACAGAGTGGTGAAACGGCTGACACGTTGGCGGCTGTCCAGTTGGCAAAGGAAAAAGGTGCTTTCATCTATGGTATATGCAATGCCATCGGCTCGAGCATCCCGAGAGCTACTGATACGGGTACTTATATCCACGTAGGTCCAGAGATTGGTGTGGCCTCTACAAAGGCTTTTACGGGTCAGGTAACGGTATTGACCATGATCGCTTTGGCGATGGGAGAAGCCAAGGGTACCATTAAACGCGACGACTATCTGGCAATCGTGAAGGGACTCAGTGAGATTCCTGATAAGATTCGTGAGGTATTGAAGACTAATGATAAGGTTGCCGACCTCGCGCGTACCTTTACTTATGCGCATAACTTCCTGTATCTGGGGCGTGGCTATTCGTATCCAGTCGCCCTTGAAGGTGCGCTGAAACTGAAAGAGATTTCGTATATTCACGCAGAGGGTTATCCTGCTGCAGAGATGAAACACGGACCGATTGCACTGATTGACTCAGATATGCCTGTGGTTGTGATTGCCACGCATAACGCAATGTATGAGAAGGTGCTGTCGAATATTCAGGAAATCAAGGCCCGTCAGGGTAGGGTGATAGCCCTCGTGTCGAAGGGCGACTCCACCATTTCGAAGATTGCCGACGAGGTGATAGAACTGCCGGATGTGCTGGAATGTCTGGAACCGCTGGTGGCTACCATTCCACTGCAGTTGTTGGCCTATCACGTTGCCGTCTGCAAAGGCAAGAATGTTGACCAACCCAGAAACCTGGCAAAATCGGTGACCGTTGAATAGTGATAAGGGCGATTCGTTTTATTGACGTTTCGCCCTTCTTTTTGAAATAGAGACAACGAGATAAATGAAAATGATGAAAGATGTGACACTCGTCCTACAGGACGGAACCAAATTCAGAGGAAAGAGCTTCGGGTATGAGAAACCTGTTGCTGGTGAAGTGGTGTTCAACACCGCCATGATGGGATATCCAGAGAGTCTGACGGATCCCAGTTATGCCGGACAGCTGATGACGCTGACTTACCCGCTGGTAGGCAACTATGGCGTGCCTCCCTTTACTGTGGAACAGAACGGTATTGCCACTTTTATGGAAAGTGACAGGATTTATGCCTCTGCCATTATTGTGAGTGACTACAGTGAGGCTTATTCTCACTGGAATGCATGTGAGAGTCTTGGTGACTGGCTGAGACGTGAGAAGGTACCTGGTGTGACGGGTATCGACACACGGCAGTTGACGAAGGTGCTGCGCGAACATGGTGTGATGATGGGCCACCTGGAGTTTGAAGGAGAAGAGACGCCTGATGAACTCTTGGCTGTGGATTACGGCAAGATCAACTGGGTGGAGCGTGTGAGCTGCAAAGACGTTATCCGCTATAATGAGGGTGCAGGCAAGAAGGTCGTACTTGTCGATTGCGGTGTGAAGAACAATATCATCCGTTGTCTGGTGAATCGCGGTGTTGAGGTGATTCGCGTTCCGTGGAATTATGACTATACTAAGCTGAAGTTCGATGGACTCTTCCTGGCTAACGGTCCTGGTGATCCTGATATGTGTGTAGAGGCTGTGGAGGTACTGAAAAGGCAGATGTCTGCATCGCGCAAACCTATCTGTGGTATCTGTATGGGTAACCAGTTGCTGGCGAAGGCAGGCGGTGCCACTATCTACAAATTGAAATATGGTCATCGTTCTCATAACCAGCCTGTTCGTGAGGTGGGCACTAACCGTTGTTATGTAACCTCACAGAATCACGGCTATGCAGTAGATGCCTCGACTTTGGGTGACGACTGGCGCGAACTTTTTGTGAACATGAACGATGGTTCGAACGAAGGCATTCGTCACATGTCTCACCCCTGGTTTTCTAGCCAGTTCCATCCTGAGGCCTGCTCTGGTCCCGTAGATACAGAATTTATGTTTGACCGTTTTATTGAAACATTATGAAAGATAACAATATCAAGAAGGTGCTGCTCTTAGGTAGCGGAGCACTAAAGATCGGTGAGGCCGGTGAGTTCGACTACAGTGGATCACAGGCCCTGAAGGCCTTACGTGAAGAGGGTGTCAAGACGGTGCTGATCAATCCGAATATCGCAACGGTGCAAACCTCTGAAGGTGTGGCCGATGAGATTTATTTCCTGCCAGTACAACCTTATTTTGTAGAGCGGGTTATTGAGAAAGAACGTCCCGACGGAATTTTGCTGGCTTTTGGTGGACAGACAGCCCTGAACTGTGGTGTGGAACTCTTTCAGACGGGCGTGCTCGAGAAATATGGTGTTAAAGTGCTTGGCACCCCCGTACAGGCTATCATGGATACAGAAGATCGTGAACTCTTCGTTAAGAAACTCGACGAGATAGGTGTGAAGACCATCAAAAGCCAAGCCTGTGATAACATCGCCGATGCGCGCCAGGCAGCCAAGGATCTGGGGTATCCTGTGATACTGCGTGCCGCCTATGCACTGGGTGGCCTCGGCTCAGGTTTCTGCGACAATGAAGAAGAACTCGACAAACTGGCAGAGAAAGCCTTCGCCTTCTCGCCACAGGTGTTGGTGGAAAAGTCGCTGAAGGGCTGGAAAGAAATAGAATACGAGGTGGTACGCGACCGTTACGACAACTGTATCACCGTTTGTAATATGGAGAATTTCGACCCACTTGGTATTCATACGGGTGAGTCGATTGTGGTGGCACCTTCGCAAACGCTGACCAATTCAGAGTATCATAAGTTGCGCGCACTGGCCATCAAGATTATCCGTCATATCGGCATTGTGGGTGAGTGTAATGTGCAGTATGCCTTTGATCCGCAGTCAGAAGACTATCGTGTGATTGAGGTTAATGCCCGTCTGTCGAGAAGTTCTGCACTTGCATCTAAGGCCACAGGTTATCCGTTGGCATTCGTGGCAGCAAAGCTGGGTATGGGTTATGGACTCTTCGAACTGAAGAACTCGGTGACGAAGACCACCAGTGCCTTCTTCGAACCGGCTCTCGACTATGTGGTCTGCAAGATTCCCCGTTGGGATCTCTCTAAGTTCCATGGGGTTGACAAGGAACTCGGCTCAAGCATGAAGAGCGTAGGTGAGGTAATGGCTATTGGACGTAACTTCGAGGAAGCTATCCAGAAGGGACTGCGAATGATAGGTCAGGGTATGCACGGCTTCGTGGAGAATAAGGAATTGAAGATTGCTGATATCGATGCTGCCTTACGCGAGCCGACAGACAAGCGTATCTTCGTGATTTCGAAAGCGATGCATCAGCCTGAATATACCATCGACCGTATTCACGAGCTAACCAAGATCGACAGATGGTTCCTTGAGAAACTGAAGCACATCATTGATATCGATGAACGCCTGAAGAAACAGAATATCAATACCCTTGATACCGACCTGCTGCGCGAGGCGAAAGTCTATGGCTTTACTGACTTCCAGATAGCTCGCGCCATCGGTCTGGAAGGTGAAATTGAAAACATGCATAAGGCCTCGTTGTTGGTACGTAATCGTAGAAAACAACTGGGAATCCTACCTGTGGTGAAGCAGATTGACACATTGGCTGCTGAATATCCTGCACAGACCAATTATCTGTATGTCACCTATTCAGGTGTGGCCAGTGATATTCAGTATGAACAGGATAGGAAGAGTATCATTGTGTTGGGTTCTGGTGCCTATCGTATTGGCTCGTCGGTAGAGTTCGACTGGTGTGGCGTGCAAGCGTTGAATACCATCCGTAAGGAGGGCTGGCGCAGTGTGATGATTAACTACAACCCAGAGACGGTATCTACAGACTATGACATGTGCGATCGTCTGTATTTCGACGAACTGACCTTTGAGCGCGTGCTCGATATTATCGATATGGAACAGCCTCACGGTGTCGTCGTTTCTACGGGCGGACAGATACCCAACAATCTGGCTGTCTATCTCGATGAGCAGCATGTCAATATCCTTGGTACACAGGCGGTGGATATCGATGGAGCCGAGGACCGTGCGAAGTTCTCGCAGATGTTGAATGAGATTGGTGTGAACCAGCCAGAATGGTCGGCGCTGACCTCTATGGAAGATATCGGGAAGTTTGTGGAGCGTGTAGGATTCCCCGTGTTGGTACGTCCCTCGTATGTGCTTTCTGGGGCTGCAATGAATGTGTGCTCTAACCAGGAAGAACTGGAGAAGTTCCTGCAGTTAGCAGCGAATGTGTCGGAGGATCATCCTGTTGTGGTGTCGAAGTTTATCGAACATGCTAAGGAAATCGAGATGGATGCTGTGGCTAAGGATGGTGAGATTCTGGCCTATGCCATCTCTGAGCATATCGAGTTTGCTGGTGTACACTCTGGTGATGCCACGATTCAGTTCCCCCCACAGAAACTGTATGTGGAGACAGTGAGACGTATCAAGCGCATCTCGCGTCAGATAGCTTCTGCACTACATATCAATGGCCCTTTCAACATCCAGTATATGGCTCGCGATAACGATATTTTGGTGATTGAGTGCAACCTTCGTGCCTCGCGCTCGTTCCCGTTTGTGTCGAAGGTGTTAAAATTGAATCTCATCGATCTGGCCACCCGGGTGATGCTGGGACTGCCAGTAGAGAAACCTCACAAGAATCTCTTCGACCTCGACTATGTGGGCATCAAGGCATCGCAGTTCTCCTTCAACCGTCTGCAGAAAGCCGATCCTGTGTTGGGCGTGGATATGGCCTCTACGGGTGAGGTGGGATGTATTGGTGATAATACGAACACGGCCTTGCTGAAAGCCATGCTGTCTGTCGGACATCGTATCCCCAAGAAGACGGTGCTGCTGTCAACGGGTTCTGCCAAGCAGAAGGCTGAGATGCTGGATGCGGCAAAGAAGCTGGTAAGTCACGGTTATGAAATCTATGCCACAGGCGGCACTTCGCGCTATCTCACGGAGAACGGTGTGGAGAATACCCGTGTGCTATGGCCATCAGATAGTCAGGAAGAAAATGTGCCATCGGCTCTCGACTTGTTGCACAGCCACAAGATCGATATGGTAGTAAATATTCCTAAGAACCTGACGTCACATGAGTTGACAAATGGCTATAAGATTCGCCGTGCAGCCATCGACCTGAATGTCCCGCTAATCACCAACAGTAGGTTGGCAAGTGCGTTCATCAATGCTTTCTGTACCATAAAATTGAATGAAATAGGCATTAATTCGTGGTCTGAATACTAATTGAACCCCCTAAAACGTGAAAAAATGGTGCAATAATTTGGTGATTTCAAATTATTGCATTATTTTTGCACAAAATAATAATACCAAACCTAAATGGATGCAGGTGAAACTTTAGAGTCGAAGATAAACCGAAGTGAGTATAAGATACTGATTGTTGATGACGTCGTCAGCAATGTCTTGTTGTTGAAGATACTCTTGACCAACGAGAAATTTCAGGTGTGTACGGCCAACAATGGTACAGGTTGTATCGAGATGGCCAAGAAGGAACATCCTGATCTGATACTCCTCGATGTGATGATGCCCGACATCAGTGGCTTCGATACCGCTGTTATCTTGAAGAAAGACGACGAGACCAAGGATATTCCCATTATCTTCCTTACAGCCTTGAATACACCGGCAGATCTGGTGCATGGCTTTCAGGTAGGTGCCAACGACTTTCTGACTAAACCTTTTAATAAAGAAGAGTTGGTGATGCGTGTGATGCAGCAGATATCACTGGTAGCAGCCAAGCGTATCATCGAGAAGCAGAATTCTGAACTTCGTGCCACCTTGAGCAATCGTGACAAAATGTATTCTGTGATTGCCCATGACTTGCGCTCGCCAATGGCAAGTATTCGTATGGTGCTGAATCTGGTAGTGGCTTCTTGTTCACCCGATGTGATTGGACCGGAACTTTTTGAACTGTTGGATAAGGCTAACCGTGAGTCGGAAGAGGTTCATGATCTGTTAGACAATCTGTTGAAATGGACAAAGAGTCAGACTGGTCGTCTGAATGTGGTGACTCAGGATCTCGACTTGAATGATATCATTCCTGGTGTGGTGGATATCTTTGAGATGATAGCCCAAACAAAGAAAATCAAACTGAATCTTCAGCATACTGATGCCCCACTGATTGTCAGGGCCGATAATGATATGCTGAAGACGGTGGTGCGTAACTTCATGTCAAACGCCATCAAGTTTTCGCCAGAAGGTTCTTCCATCGATATCATGATGGCTGCAGAAGGAGATTTTGCCAAGGTGAGTGTCAGAGACCATGGTGTAGGTATCTCTGCCGATCGTCTGGGCAATATCTTCCATAAGGGAGAGACCACCTATGGAACAGGAGGTGAAGAAGGTTCTGGCCTTGGCCTGCAACTCTGTCAGGACTTCGCCAAGAAGAATGGCGGCGATTGTGCGGTAGAGTCTGTAGAAGGCGAGGGCAGTACGTTCAGCGTTACGATTCCATTAAAGAAAAAAGAATGACGAATACACCTATTTATATTATAGAGGAACAAAAACTTCGCCGCAACCTCAAGCTGATAGCTTCTGTTGCGGCGAAGGCTGATATAGAGGTTATCCTCGCTTTTAAGGCCTTTGCTTTGTGGAAGACCTTCCCGATTTTCAGAGAGTATATCGGTGCTACGACGGCTAGTTCGCTTTATGAGGCCAAGTTGGCATTCGAGCAGTTTGGGGCTCCAGCTCATACTTACTCGCCTGCTTATACAGATGCAGAGTTTGACGAGATCGTTAGCTGCTCTTCGCATCTGACGTTTAATTCCCTATCTCAGTACGAGCGTTTCCATCATCGTGCAAAGAATGTGTCGTTGGGACTGCGAGTCAATCCAGAGTACTCCGAGGTGGGCACCTTGCTATATAATCCCTGTGCACCAGGAACACGTTTCGGAGTGACGGCAGACAAGTTGCCAGAGAAGCTCCCGTCGGATATTCGTGGTTTCCACTGCCATTGTCACTGTGAGAGTGGGGCAGATGTGTTTGAGCGCACCTTAGTACATATTGAAGAGAAATTCTCTAGATGGTTCGACCAGCTGGAATGGATTAATTTCGGAGGTGGTCACCTGATGACGCGCAAGGACTATGATATCGAAAAGCTGATTTCGCTCATGCAGGGATTCCATCAGCGCTATCCTTGGCTGAAGGTGATTCTTGAGCCTGGTAGTGCCTTTGCCTGGCAGACAGGTCCTCTGGTTTCTCATGTGGTGGATGTGGTAGAGGATAAAGGCATCAAAACGGCTATTCTTGATGTTAGTTTTACTTGTCATATGCCCGACTGTCTGGAGATGCCCTATATGCCCGAGGTACGTGGAGCCGAGATTGTCGAATCTCCTCAAACCTCAAACCTCAAATCTCAAACCTCAAACCTCAAATCTCAAACCTTAAATCTGTATCGGTTAGGCGGCAACAGTTGTCTGAGTGGTGATTTTATGGGCTTCTGGCAATTTCCTAAAGAGTTGCAGATAGGCGACGAGGTGATTTTCGAGGATATGATTCATTATACCACCGTCAAGACCAACATGTTTAATGGCATTTCACACCCTGCTCTCGGCATGCTTCATGAAGACGGTCAATTAGAGGTTTTGCGCCGATTTGACTACGAAGATTATCTGAATCGTATGGATTGACCCACTGTTAGTAGCCTTTTTTCGATAAAATGGCACTTTTTTCAAAAAAAAACTCAGAAAAAGTTTGCTAGTTCAGAAAAAAGCATTACCTTTGCATCCGCAATCGAGAGAGGTTGCTAATTTCTTCAATATTTAGAAGGATTTTTTGCGGAAATAGCTCAGTTGGTAGAGCACAACCTTGCCAAGGTTGGGGTCGCGGGTCCGAGTCCCGTTTTCCGCTCACTTGTTGAACAAAAAAGAGTTATTAAGGAATGGCCTTAATAAATAAATGCCCAGGTGGCGGAATTGGTAGACGCGCACGTTTCAGGTGCGTGTGCCGCGAGGCGTGCAGGTTCGAGTCCTGTTCTGGGCACTCTTTTTTATTCAATATTTTTGTTGGAGAGGTGGCGGAATTGGTAGACGCGCTACTTTGAGGGGGTAGTGTCAATTGCGACGTGGGAGTTCGAGTCTCCTCCTCTTCACATTTTTTTGAAAAACAACGCGGAAATAGCTCAGTTGGTAGAGCACAACCTTGCCAAGGTTGGGGTCGCGGGTCCGAGTCCCGTTTTCCGCTCTTACGGAAAACAACAACTTCAAATGAATTTATATTTAAGATATTTTGACCGTGAAACGCTTGTTTCTACAGTAGATGAGGCTATCGACTTTCTGCGTAGTATCGAGGAAATAGGCATGGATCCAGATTTGGAGGCCGATATCCGCGAATATGCAGCTAGTGATGTTTTTTATCCCAAGCGTTACAAGATACATCCTCGTGTTTATTTCATCATTATTAAGACAGAGGCAGCTACCATGCAAGACTTTAAGGAGAAAAAGGCTGTTCATCCCATCGATGAACTTCCTGTAAAGCGTATGTCTCCTGCTGTTACCCGTCTGAGTGAAATCAATCCGGGATGGTATGAAGGTTCACTTGATTTCAAGCGCGTTCTCTTGATTCCTGGTACTGGTAAGTTCCAGTATCGTGATACGCAGTTTGTTGCTTGTGTGAAGGCAGAGTCAGGGCAGGAATGTTACGAGCGTATTGTCGATTACCTGCGCGATCGTGTTGACGAGCGTAGTCAGTTCCCTTCAGCTAAAGGCAAGAATTTCAAGTTTACATATTTAGGTAAGGCAAAGTCATTATGAATAAGGTTATGCTAATTGGTAACGTAGGCCAGGATCCTGAGGTCAGATATGTTGATCAGGGTGTGGCTGTGGCACGTGTCCGTCTGGCTACGACAGAACGTGGTTATACCTTGCAGAACGGAACTCAGGTACCCGACCATACTGATTGGCATAATGTGATTCTGTGGCGTCGTCTGGCTGAGATTGTGGAGAAGTATGTGCATAAAGGTGACAAACTCTATATTGAGGGACGTATCCGATATACTTCCTATGACGATAAGCAGGGACAGCGTCGCTATGCCACGGAGATCTGGGCTGACAATATGGAGCTGCTCAGTCCGAAACCTGCCAATGGCAGTGCTTCTGCTGTGGTGAATGAGCCGTTGGCTGCACCTCAGTCTGATAACAATCCGGGAGAGAACCTTCCGTTCTGACAATGGACTATCTTCAACAATTATTCTCTGAAGTTCAATTTCTGGTACCTGATACCGGTGCCGTCATAGCTGGTGTTTTAGCGTGTGTCTTATTAGTGCTTTCTGGCTATGCTTCAGGGTCTGAGATAGCATTTTTTTCTCTCTCTCCTAATGATCTGAATGATCTTGATGAAGAGAAAAATGAATGTGACCGGCAGATTCGTGAACTTCGAGCAGATTCTGAACGAACATTAGCTACAATTCTGATTACCAACAATTTAGTTAATGTAACGATTATTATGCTCTGCAACTATTTCTTTGCTCATGTCGTGGATTTCGGCATGGCTTACTGGTTGCAGTTTATCTTTATAACTGTCATCCTTACTTTCTTGTTGCTGCTCTTTGGTGAGATTATGCCGAAGGTCTATGCCGGACAGCATGCATTGTCATTCTGCCGTTTCTCTGCTCCTGGCATCTTCACCTTACGGAAACTCTTCTATCCACTATCTTCTGTCTTGCTACGTTCTGGTATCTTGGCAGAGAAGGTTGTGCAGAAGGAGAATCATGTCCTCAGCGTCGATGACCTTGAGCAAGCTCTTGAACTGACCGACAAGAATGATTTGAAAGATGAGAAGAACATGCTGGAGGGTATCGTGCGCTTTGGCGATGAGACGGCCAAGGAGGTGATGACGAGTCGTCAGGATGTCGTGGATCTCGATTTCCGCACTTCTTTCTCTGATGTCCTGAAGTCTGTCGTAGAGAACAATTATTCTCGTATCCCTGTCTATCAGGGCTCTATCGATAATATCCGTGGAATCCTTTATATCAAGGACTTGATTCCTCATCTCTCCAAACCAGCCTCATTCCGTTGGCAGTCGTTGATTCGTCCACCTTATTTTGTGCCAGAGACCAAGAAAATCGACGATCTGCTACGTGACTTCCAAGCGAATAAGGTTCATATTGCCATCGTGGTGGATGAGTTTGGCGGTACCAGTGGTATCATCACTCTTGAGGATATCCTCGAGGAGATTGTTGGTGAGATTAACGATGAATACGATGAGGAGGAAAAGAATTACACCCGTATCAATTCTAATACTTGGATCTTTGAGGGAAAGACATCGTTGAGTGATTTCTTCAAGATACTCGACCTCGACGACGAGACCTTTGAGAAGGTAGAAGGTGATGCCGATTCACTGGCAGGCTTGTTGTTGGAAATCAACGGTGATTTCCCTGAACTCCACCAGCGAATTGACTATCAACTGTTTACGTTTGAGGTGATTGAACTTGACGGCCACAGAATCTCTAAGATCAAAGTGGTCATCCACGACAAGATTACCAGCCGTACTGAGCCCACTGAATAAATTTGTTCCACTGATACTGCTGAATGGCGCTGTTCCATTTTGGGGTTGTAGAACTATAGTCATTCAGAGGGAAGAACATACTGACGACGCCTGCATTTTCTGTATCGAATGTTTTCATATATGAATCTAACGACAAACTGCTAATCCCTACAAGCCATCTTTGCGAGTACACCTTGTAAGCAACAGCTTTCTTAAAGACACTTTCCCAGGTAGCATAGGCTGAGGCTGAGGTGTTCTTTTTCAAAGCCTGACTCATGTCGTATGAGAGCTTTTTAGAACTGTTCCAGGCATAGAATGTGACGCCGTTGAAGTCAAGTTCCCCTTCCGGCTTCAGCTTATCGGGAATGGTGCTGAGCAGGTTGGCAGTGGCCTGAGCCAGTTCTTCAAGGGCAGAAGTCCTGATGGCAGAGAGAGGTTCGCTGTAGCCATCCAGATCTCCAGGTGTTCGATTATAGAAATAATTAAAATCTTCCTTGAATGCTTTGATATAATGATTGTAATAATCGTCGATCAGTGCCTGGTAGAAATTGTCGTTCTGGCTAAACAGGTCTGGCATGATCTCCTCATATGGAGCTCCTGGATCAGGTATCTCTGCGGGCGATCCGATGATATATTCGGCAGCATTCCTCAACTCATAGGCAATTTCTATACTGCCGAAGTTGCAACAATCACCGAAAATAAACTTCATTTTTTCCTGATTCATTCCTTTGGCAATAGCACTGGCCATCGACGGGATATTCATCCAATAGCTTTTTGGTTTCTGATCCACGCCATAGGCACGTGTACCAGCATAAGGAATCGAGTCATTCGTGATGAGCCAACCTGTGCAATGTCCCCAAAGCACCATGCCGTAACTCTTGGCCGGATACTTGGTGCGCATCTGGCGTATGATGTTTTCCATCACGGCCGGATCTGCGCTACTGCTTTCCTCCATGTCAACTGAGTCAACCAATACCCCGTCTTTCACGCGAGCCATATATGGCTTTTTGGTGTACCTGTCCACATAGACAATCAGGTTTTGATTATCTTTCAATAATTTAGAACCTTCTTTAATCTCTGTCAGGTCATCATCGGCAAATGACGACAGGTTGTTTTCTCCTGCCATATAGATAAGAACAGAACGCTCTGGCTCTGTCGGAATCTGCGGATCGTTATCGTCACTGCTGCAAGCACTGAGCAGCAAGGCTGCTATAGCTGTGATAAAGTATTTCTTCATATATCAATAATTTGCTGCAAAGGTATGAAAAAATAGTGAATAAAGGGGGAGTTTCATAAATTATTTGTATCTTTGCGCCTCAAAATAATCAGAACAATGAGAAAATTCAATATATTGCTGGCGATACTTATATCTCTGATGACTATTGGAGAAGTATCTGCACAGCGTTCCAGAATTGCAAAGACCCGTAAACACCGTACCCATCGGGTGGTGGGGAAGAAGAAAAAAGCAGGAAGTCGCAGAAAGACCGGCAAGCGCACCAAGCGCCTCAGACCTGTCGATCCCACACTTAATGATCCCTTCTATAATCCTTATCTCCAGTGTGAGGATACATGTAAACATGTGCATGGCATCGATCTCTCTCACTATCAGGGTGAGGTGTTCTGGGAGACTGTCGGTGACAACACCAAGATGGCTTATGTCTATCTGAAGGCTACTGAGGGTGGCGACCGTATCGATGAGCGTTATGAACGTAACATCGAGATGGCCCAGCGTCATGGACTGAAGGTGGGATCTTATCATTTCTTCCGGCCCAAGAGTCCGCTGCAGCTTCAGCTACAGAACTTTATGACGCAGTGTCGTCCGGGCGAACAGGACCTTCTGCCAATGATTGATATTGAGACGACGGGCGGATTGTCAACTCATGAGTTCTGCGACTCTCTGATCACCTTCTTGGGTATGGTGGAGAAAGCCTATCATCAGGCACCCTTGCTCTATACCTACCGCAATTTCTATAACAAGCATCTGCAAGGCAAAGTCGATGACTATAAGCTGATGATTGCCATGTACACTGAGGAGGAGCCTGTGCTGGATGATGGCAGGGATATCACGATGTGGCAATATACCAGTAAAGGGCGCATCGTAGGTGTCAGAGGCTATGTCGATAAGAGCAGATTCATGGGGAAACATGGTCTCCGTGATATCAGGTTCCGACACATGCACTTGTCAAAATAGGAGTTTTCTATTCTTCGATATGTGACAGAGAGTGTACAAACGAGGCAAAGAAGTTGGTGACACTCTCTGAGGGATAGTATCTGAAATAGCGGGCAGAGCGGCGTACATGACTGAACATGGCCGAACTGTTGCTGTTGTGCACGAAGATACTGTCATCGTCTTGCGAGAAATACCAGTCGTGCGAGCGGGTGTTGGTAAAGTCCAACAGTTCCTCTGCAATCTGCGCCACTTTTTTGTCTTGTTTCTCTGAACAGAAAGGCACATCTTCTGGCTGAAAGCCAAATAGTAGTATAAGCAGTTCTCCTTCCAGTTGGCTCATGGGTGCCAGACGCAGTTTACTGATCCATCCTTTGAGGGCATTGTAGTCAACTTGGGCTCCTTGCTGTCGCATGAAGATACCTAACTCCAGCAGTTGACATATAGGCATCCCTTCATTGAGGATATGTCTCACCACCCTGATGATCATCAGCAGCATCTGTCGGGTATTCGTGTCGGAATGCTCGTCGTCAAGGATGTTCTGCAACTGATGATTGATGACGGGGTTCGTAAACTGGTCGGCCCTTAACAACTCGTCTTCTTCATCTTCCATCGCAGGCATTTGCTTGCTTGTATCTCCCACAGCCTTGAGCCACGCCTCTTTCTGCTTCTCTGGCAGGTTCACAAAAAACTGGTCTCTGCTGTTCTGCAGACCCTGGTAGGCATAATTCACGACACGATGTACCAGTGCTAGCTGATACAGGCGTTCCCATTTGTAGGCAGACATCGGTTCCATCAGTTCTTGAGTGCCGAAGGCTCCGTTTCTTAATAGTCTGAAGAGGTTTCTTGCTACAATGTCCATGGGTTATGAGTATCTTTTGGGGTATCTGAGTAAGATGGATAATAAGGCTACCACTCCTAAGACCATTGGGTAATAGAGGTAGGGCAGGATGCTGATGGGATTCAGCGAGGCCAGTCCTGAGGCAATCAGAATCTGGGCGCCATAGGGTATGATTCCCTGCACCGTACACGAGAAGGTGTCGAGTATTGAGGCGCATTTCCTGTTATCAACGCCATAGCGGTCTCCTATCTGTTTGGAGATGCCTCCCACGGTAAGGATGGCTACCGTATTGTTGGCTGTACAGACATCTACCAGTGATACGAGGGCGGCAATACTCAGTTCTGCGCCCCGCTTGGTACTGACATGTTTGGTCAACTGTTTAATAAGGAAGTCGATGCCTCCCTGTTGGTGTATCAGTTCCAGCATACCTCCTGCCATCATGGTCACGATGATGAGTTCGCCCATTGAGAGAATGCCCTGACCCATAGCCCCATACCATCCATAGATGTCGAGGGCACTAGTCAACAGACCGATTAGTCCAGACATGATTAGTCCCGTCGTCATCACAGCCATTACGTTCATGCCACAGATGGCAGAAACCAGAACTGTCAGGTAGGGGATAACCTTCAGCCATTCTACCTTTCCTATATGCTGAGGGGCAGTCACATCCTGTCCCATCAGTAGATAGACCACCAAGATGATGATGGCTGCCGGAGCCACGATAGAGCAGTTTACGTGGAACTTATCGCTCAATCTGCACCCTTGTGTCTGGGTGGCCATAATGGTTGTATCTGAGATAAACGATAGATTGTCTCCAAAGAATGAACCGCCCACGATGATAGCTGTCATCATGGCCACGTCGGTCTGAGTCTCACTGGCCACACCAGCAGCAATAGGAACTAAGGCTGCAATGGTACCCACACTGGTACCGATTGACAGGGAGATGAAGCAGGCAGCCAGAAACATGCCTGCCAATAACATCTGCGGGGGGAGGATTGATAAGGTCAGATTGACGGTAGCATCGATGCTGCCCATCGTCTTGGCAGTATGGGCAAATGCGCCTGCCAACACGAAGATCCAGATCATCAGCATCATCTGCTCGGTGGATGCTCCCTTGCTGAAGGTATTGATGCGGTGCATCAGAGGCTTGCCTCCCGATACGATGATTGCATAAGTACTCGACACGAGGAAGGCCACTGTGATGGGTATCTTATAGAAGTCACCAGCGAAAATACTGGTGACTAAATAGAACAAGATAAACACCACGAGGGGTGATAATGCGATGAGTCCTTTCTTCACTTTCTTACCTCAAACCTCAAATCTCAAACCTCAAACTACAAAGTGACTCCATTCTTGAAGATGGAAATCTCCCGATAACCATTCTCTTCGTTCTTGGCTTTCTCACCACTGGCCACCGCGAGTACCTTATCAATAAACTCTGGCACGATTTCCTGCATGGTGCGTCCTTCTATCAACTGTCCTGCCGAGAAATCGATCCAGTTTTTCTTGCGTTGGGCCAAGTCTGGGTTTGTGGCAATCTTCATCGTGGGGACGAAGGTGCCGAAAGGAGTTCCGCGACCTGTAGTGAACAGCACGAGGTGACAACCGCACGAGGCGAGGGCAGTGGCAGCCACAAGGTCATTACCTGGAGCCGACAAGAGGTTCAGTCCGTCATGTTCCAGACGGTCTCCATATTCCATCACACCACTCACAGGTGCTTTACCGCACTTCTGGGTACAGCCAAGAGCCTTGTCTTCGAGGGTGGAGATACCGCCGGCCTTGTTGCCTGGACTGGGATTCTCACCGACGGGCTCACCATGTGAGAGGAAATATTCCTTAAAGTTGTTAATCATCGAGACGGTCTGGTTGAACAGTTCCTCTGTACGACAACGGTTCATGAGGATAGTCTCAGCACCAAACATCTCGGGTACCTCAGTCAGCACAGATGTACCACCCTGAGCTACGAAGCAGGCGGAGAACTCACCTACCAGCGGACTGGCAGTGATACCAG
>JAEEGF011490363.1_pt1 | contig 19571 bp, 16 predicted proteins | sample 9134171 | NCBI WGS metagenome assembly JAEEGF01 (sample SAMN16246542, study PRJNA631951) | gut metagenome | biome: gut microbiome; feature: rumen; material: AP-attached | host: Bos | place: Iran: Karaj | collected 2018-10
GTTCTTGGCATGGTTCGCGAGCCTCTTCAGGGCGTCATGTTTGCCGGCATCCTGCTGATGCTGGCTGCTGCCGTGCTGTTACTCATGACAAGCCCAGGCATAGACAATAAGACAAAGCCCCGCCGTAATGGCTGGCAATGGATTATCTGGGGTTGCGCGATGGTAGCCCTGATATTTTTCCTTTTCACCGTCCTCTCCCCACAGATTGTCAGTAAGATGCCCGTTCCGGCGCTGCAAAGTCCGTGGTTTGCGCCGCATGTGCTGGTTTACATCCTTGCCTACGCCATGGCAGCTGTTTCTGCCATTCTATCCATCCGTTTGCTTGTTGCCCGTAAAGAACGCCGCGAAGCCATCGGCTTAAGCGCGTGCGACGCCTTTGCCCGTGCCGCCTTCGCGTTCATTACTGTTGGCATGCTGTTTGGTGCCCTATGGGCCGAGCGTGCATGGGGCGGCTATTGGTCGTGGGATCCCAAGGAGACATGGGCAGGCATCACCTGGCTGGCATATCTGCTCTGCCTCCACGTCCGCGAAAAGAGCCCCGAGGCACAGCGTGCCGCCCTTTGGCTCTACATCTTCGCATTCCTCTGCCTGCTTATGTGCTGGCAAGGCATCAACCTCCTGCCTTCCGCTCGTGCCGACAGCATCCATCTGTACTAATGACCGCCATTGGGAACATAGAGGAGCATCCACTGCAGCCATTCCTGCCCCAGGGAGCAAAGGTTTTATTCTTGGGGAGTTTTCCTCCGCCAAGGGAGAAATGGTCGATGGAGTTCTTCTACCCGAACTATATCAACGACTTCTGGCGTGTGTGGGGAGTGCTTTGCTTCCATGACAAGACGCATTTTGAACAGGGGAAAGCCTTCGACCGTGAAGCCATCGAGGCCTTTGCGACAACGAAAGGCATGGCGTTCTTCGATACAGCGCATAAAGTGTGCAGGCTGAAAGGAAATGCTAGCGACGCTTTCCTGCAAATCATTGAACCGACGGACGTGGAGTCGCTGCTTAAACAACTGCCCGACTGCCATACCCTCGTCACCACAGGCGGAAAGGCATCGGAAGAATTGCGGAATATCATTTCAAACGCAAATAACGGCGCATTAGAAGTACCCGCCGTAGGGGGCAGCTGCGAACTGTCCATATGGGGACGACAATTGTTGTGGTATCGGATGCCCTCCACCTCGCGCGCCTTTCCCATGTCGCTGGAAAAGAAGGCGGAATACTACCGTACACTTATGCCTCGGCTGCGCTGAGTTCTTCTTTCAACAGCTTTCGGGTAAGGGAGCGTATGCGCGGTTCGTCACGGATGATGGCTCGCAGTTGCTCCAGCCGTTGCGCATTGGGTGAATCAGGAATCCACAGCTTCAGATAACCGCCATCGCCATACTTCTCCTTGAGGTGGGCGACACAGCGTTCCTCATGCTCCTCGAAACTGAACGACGGGTAGTTTGTAAGGCTGTACTGCGCTGTCCGGCGGATGATGGTTTCTGCCTCGATGAAACGGTCGGCCTCGGCAAGGATACGACCGTAGATGCTGCGCGGCTCATGGTCTGACGAGGCGCGGTGGTCTTCGGCAGCCTGGGCCATCTGCTCAACCTCCTCCTCCGAGAACCACTGCCTCAGTTGCCTGTCGCTACGGATGATGGCACCCGAAACGAGGTGATGCCGCTCACGTCCCTCCACCAAGCCCGTGTCGTGATAAGCCGCAGCCACATACAGCAGTTCATGGTCAACGCCCAGCTGTTCGGCCAACTCCAGCGCCTGCCGAATCACCATGCGGGAGTGGTCCTCCTGATGCGCCTTGTCAAATGAACGGTAGCGAGGGATAATCTCCGCCTCGACGTAATCCCTCAGCTCACTTCTTATTCCACTCATTTTTAATCTTCTCGTACCACTCCTTCATCACGTAGAAGGCCAGCTTGCGTTCGCCGTTGTCGGAGTAGAGCCCCTTGCGGTTGTAGTAGTCCTGTATGCCGTCCAACACGCGGCGTGGCGAGCGGAAGTCCTTGAGTATCCAGGGCGTCGTACCCGAAAGGCCGTCAATCTTTTCCAGCATGGCGACATTCTCGCGGTAGAGATTCTCCTGGAACTCTTCCGTCCAGCGCTGGTTCTTTGGGCCATGATAGCCGTATTTGGCGCCTCCGCCGAACTCGCTGACGATGACGGGCTTCTCGTAGGGCACCTCCCACGTCATCTTCGGGGCATCGTTCACGTCGCGATACCAACCAATGTACTGGTTGAAGCTGATGACATCAACGTATTTGTTCATATTGTCGTTGAGGCGGTTGTGATAGTTCGAGGCCGACGTCACCTCCATGGCCATGCTGATAAGGCGCGTGTCGTCAAGCTGTCGGGCATGGTCGGCCAGCCGAGCAAGGAAGTTCTCGCGGTCAGCGCCATGAGGGGTTTCGTTGGCGATGCTCCAGATGATGACGTTGGCACGGTTCTGGTCACGGCGAATCATGTCCGTCAGCTGCTGGCGGGCGTTGTCGAACGTGGCGGGGTTTGTCCAGGCGATGGTCCAATAGACGGGAATCTCCGACCACACGAGGATGCCCATGCGCTCAGCCTCGCGGACGGTGTTCTCGTTGTGCGGGTAGTGGGCCAGACGGACGAAGTTGCAGCCCAGCTCCTGCGCCCAGGTAAGCAACGTGTGGGAGTCCTCCACAGTGTTGGTGCGACCGCCGCCGTAGGGCTTCTCGTCGTGGATGCTGATACCGCGCAGATAAATGGGTTCACCGTTCAGCAAGATCTGCTTGCCCTGTGTGCGGATGGTGCGGAAACCTATTTCGTCTGCCAGCGTCTCGCCGCCCAGCGTCATCTCCACCTTATATAGCTTGGGATTCTCGGGTGTCCAAAGCTGTGGCTTGACTTTCAGGGTAGCCGCAATGCGCCCTTCGGCGTCCGTCGTGAATGTCTGCTTCAGTTTCAACTCGGGGATGGAGAGGGTCACCTGCTGCCCGGCCTCGGCACGGCTGAGGCTGAGGGAGAAGTTCAGCGGCAGGGGCTTCTTGGCTGCCTTGGGCGAGGACAGGGCATCCTTGTCGAGCGCCAGCGTGTAGTTCTCGATGTACGTGTCGGGCACGCTCACCAGCAGCACGTCGCGGGTGATGCCGCCGTAGTTCCACCAGTCAAATATCTGCGTAGGGACGTCCTCGGCATGGCGTTTGTTGTCCACTTTGACGATGACGAAGTTGTCGCCCTCGCGCAACTGTTTCGTGATGTCGAAGTTGAACGGCGTGAAGCCGCCCACATGACGCCCGACGAGCGAGCCGTTCACATAGACAATGGCCTCGTAGTTGACGGCGCCGAAGTAGAGCAGCGTGCGGCGTCCCTCCGTCGGCTGCCACTTGAACGAGCGCTTAAACCACACCGTGCCCTCGTAGAAGAACAGCCGCTCGTCCTGTGTGTTCCAGTCGCCCGGCACCTTCATGGTGGCAGCGCGGTCGAAGTCATACTCAATGAGTTCCTCGGGGCGCTGCGGCTTGGCGTTACGGAAAAAGCCCCACCGGGTGACGTTCATGCGGTAGTCGTAATACCCCTCCTCCTGCACGTCGATGATGTAGTTCCAGTCGCCGTTCAGCGACACCGTCTGACGGCCTAAGATGTTGCCAACCAGAGGGAGTTCTTCGGCCTGCAGGGGCAGCGCCAGCGCAGCAAGCCCAATAATGAAAGATAGAATTTTGTTCATGATATAACGCTTTTTTACTAATTTTTTCTGCTACAAAGTTACGACAAATTGCCCGATTATGCAAACTTTTTTGCGAAAAAAATATGCTTTTTTCATGGAAAACTTGCCGTTTTCGCCCGTTGGCAGTATCTTCGCGACATGAACGATTTGCGCACCATCACACTGACGTCGCTCGACGAGCCTGGGGCACGCCTGTTTGCATCGCTCACCGAAGCACAGCTTCGCAGTGGCATGGAAACGGGCGAGGGAGTTTTCATCGCCGAAAGCCCGAAGGTGATACGTGTGGCGCTGGACGCAGGGATGCAGCCCGTGGCGCTGCTGTGCGAACGCCGCCACCTGACGGGCGACGCTGCCGACATCGTGGCTCGCTGTACCGACATCCCCATCTACACGGGTGAGCGTGAGCTGCTGGCACGGCTGACGGGCTACACACTCACGCGCGGAGTCCTCTGCGCCATGCGCCGCCCCGCGCCAAAGACCGTTGAAGACGTGTGTGCCGACGCGCGTCGCGTATGCATCATCGATGCCGTGTGTGACACCACCAACATCGGCGCCATCTTCCGCAGTGCCGCAGCCCTGGGCATCGACGCGGTGCTGCTCACCCCCGACAGCTGCGACCCGCTGAACCGCCGTGCCGTCCGTGTCAGCATGGGGACGGTGTTCCTCGTGCCGTGGACGGTCATCCGCCCCGAGGATACCATGCTGTTTCAGCCGCTCCGCGCCCTTGGGTTCAAGACCGTCGCCATGGCACTGACCGACGATTCGGTGTCCATCGACGACCTCGCGCTGAGGGCCGAGCCGCGTCTGGCCATCATCCTGGGCACCGAGGGCGACGGCCTGCCCCACGACGTCGTCCGCAATGCTGACTATGTGGCGCGCATCCCCATGGCACACGGTGTCGATTCGCTCAACGTGGCCGCGGCCTCGGCAGTCGCCTTCTGGCAACTCCGCTGACGTGGTCCGCAGAAGGGCCTTCGCACACGATAACAGGGCCTTCGCACACGATAACAGGGCCTTCGTACATGATTAGAAGGGCGGGCATAGCGGGGCTATGCCCAGCCGGGAAAATGTGACCTTGTGACCTGTGACCTTTGTGACCTTTCCTTTTGCGCGGGTGCACGTGCGCGAGTATTATATATTGGAAAGAGATAAGTATTATTTATAATATAATATATAATTAATATATTTCCATATATCTAGATATATAATATCGCGTGCACGTGCGAAAGGCGAAAGGTCACAGGTCACAAGGTCACAAGGTCACAAGGTCACACACCTCAATTATCGGAATCAGAAAAAAATGAGCCTGCTGCCCCGAAAAAAACCTGGAAAAAAGTTGTGATATTCATGGAAAATGTGTACCTTTGTAGCGAATAAAACCTACCTGATAAAGCAGTCCAAACCTCGCGACATCATGAGAAAAGTGCTCATATCCCTTTTGTGCAGCGTGCTTCTTGCAGCGTGCCATCCGGTGAACCCGATGGAGCAGCTGGAGGCGGCCGTCGATGGGATGCGCATGCAACAACGCCTGGCCGACAACCGCGCCTTCTACGACTGCTATGTGCGCGCGCAGCGCTTCATCAGCCTCATCGAGAGGGAGGAGGCGGATCTCACGAAAGAGGAGCGACTGCAGTTCCAGCGCGAGAAGGACGAGTTTTACCTCATCAGCGTGACGTACCAGCACGCCATGGGGCACCACGAGCAGGCAAGGGCCGAGATGGACTCCGTACGCGAGGAGGGGCTGGCCGAGAGGGATTCGGCGCAATGGCTCCACTACCGCTTCCTGCGCACCCTGTCCGCCCGCGTGGATGATGAGGAGCTGGCGCGGCAGGCATGGGTGCTGGCAAACTATGGCGACTCGGCCTACTGGGCCACGGAGGCACGCATCCACCGTGCGGCAGCCATGAACCGCGAGGGACTCTACCTCGCCGCACTCGACACCCTGCAGCTGGCCTACGACTGCATCGCCGAGGACAACGTGCCCGAATGCCTCTGCCGCATCTCGGAGCAGGTGAGCGTGGCCTACGCGGGGTTGGGCAAGAAGGACTCGTCGGACATCTACCGCAATATCTACCTGGACATGCTGGAGATCATCCGCGAGAACAAGGAGTTGGAATACCGCACGGCCGAGGCAGAACGGCGCACAGCCGAGGTCAGGCACCTGTCAGGGGCGTTCCTGATATTCCTGGTGGTGTTCATCATCGGCTTTGCGTTGCTGGCAGTGCTGGCAAGAACGCGCCACCGGCGCTTCACCCTCCGCATGGCTGAGCGCCACGACGAGCGCATGGAGCAGTTTACCGACGAGCTTAACATGCACCGCGGAGGACTGGCCGAGAACAAGCGCGCTTACGTCCGGCGCAAGGCATCACTCGCCATCGTCACCAGCATCATCCCCTACATCGACCGTATGCGCCACGCCATAGCCGTTCAGGACCCGGCAAGGCCCTCCGTCACCCGGCAAAACCTCTCCTACGTCAGCGAACTGGCGGGACGGACGGAGGAACTGAACGACATCTTGGCGGGGTGGATCCAGACGCGCCAGGGGATAGTAGGCCTGCACATCGAGACGTTTGCCGTCAGCGGGCTGTTCGATATCCTCGCCCGTCGTCGCAGCAACTTCGAGAGACAGGGGCTGCAACTCCATGTAGCCGACACCGACGCGTGGGTGAAAGCCGACAGGGCACTGACGCTGTTCATGCTGAACACGCTGACGGACAACGCCCGCAAGTTCACGCCTGAGGGAGGAAGCATCACCCTCAGCGTCGACGTGAAGGACGACTACGTGGAACTGAGCGTGGCCGACACGGGTGTGGGGCTATCGGCAGAGGACATCAAGGAGATCCTCGATCATAAGATTGTCGACGTCTCGCACATCGGGGGAGAAGGGGCACAGCACGGCAGCGGCTTCGGCCTGATGAACTGCAAGGGCATCATCGAAAAATACCGAAAGACCGACAGCTTCTTCTCCGTCTGCGAACTGGGCATCGACAGCCAGTCCGGACAGGGCAGCCGCTTCTGGTTCCGTCTGCCCAAGGCTGTACGGAGAGCACTCACCCTCCTGCTGCTTGGCTTCAGCCTGGCAGGCAACAGCCATGCCGGGAGTGCCTTGGAGAACGCAGCTGCATGGGCCGACAGCGTCTATTACGCCAATCTGGAAGGACGCTACGAGGATGCCATCTGTCATGGCGATTCGGCGCTCCACTACCTCAATGCCGACGTGCGCCAACGCACCGACGGCGCACTTGACACCCTCACCCTCACGGGCCAGCGGGGCGGCGTCACCGAGACACAATGGTGGACGAGCGACTTCGAGACGGACTACTACACCATCCTCGACGTCCGCAACGAGCTGGCCATCGCCTACCTCGCCCTCCACCAGCTGGACAACTACAAATTCAACAACCGCTCTTACACCGAACTCTACAAGCTGACCAGCGAGGACACCACGCTGGCCGGCTACATTGCCCAGATGCAGCAGACACGCCGCGACATTGTGACCATGCTGGTCGTTGGACTTATTGTGCTGCTGGCCTTTATCATCGTGTGGTGGACGTTCATTGTCCGCCCACGCAAGGCCCACCGCCGCGAGTTGGAACGACGCGACAAGGAGATGGAACGCATGGTCGATGAAGACAACGAGATGCGCCGTGTCCGCTACGAGGAAAACCGCCTGCACGTGCAGAACATGGTACTCGACAACTGCCTTTCAACCATCAAGCACGAGACCTCCTACTACCCAGGGCGCATCCGTCAGATGGCCGACCGCCTCAGCGCAGCCGAAGTGCCCGACCCCAAGCAACTCGCCGACATGGCAGAGCTGACGGACTTCTACCGCGAAATCTACGGGACATTGGCTGCCTGCGCCGCCCGGCAGCTGGAGGAGAGCCCTTTCCGCCGTCAGGAAATCTCGTGTGAAATGCTCCTCAGCGGGGCTGCCAGATACCTGCAGGACAAAGGGGGCACGGAACTGGCAACCTCCCACGACGGCAGCAGCGTCAGCGGCGACGTGGTGCTGCTGGAATACCTCATGGAGTGCCTGATAGACGAAGCGGCCAAGACGTCGCTCTCGCTCACCGCCCAGCGCGAGGACGACTTCGTGGTGTTCCGCTTCACCGATCCCAGCCAGACGCTTACTGCAAATGAGCTGCAGGAGCTCTTCTACCCCTCGACGGACAATGCGGGGTATATCATCTGCCGTCAGATTATCCGCGAGCATGATGAGTACTTCGGCCACATGGGCTGCCGCATCAAAGCCGAACAAGCCACGCCCGACGGCGGCCTCGCCATCGTGTTCACCCTACCCGCCTCCACCACCAATAAATCGTAAATAACAAACAGTCAAATAGAAGAACATTATGTCTTGGAAAGTAATCATAGTTGAAGATGTCCGGTTGGAACTGAAGGGAACGGAAGAAATCTTCCGTAACGAGATTCCTGAAGCTGAAGTCATCGGCACAGCCATGACAGAAGATGCCTTCTGGCCACTGATGGAGAAGCAACTCCCCGACATGGTGCTGCTCGACCTCGGGCTGGGCGGCTCCACAACCATCGGCGTGGACATCTGCCGCAACATCCGAAAGAAATACCCCACAGTGAAGGTGCTCATCTTCACCGGCGAAGTGCTCAATGAAAAGCTGTGGGTGGACGCCCTCGATGCGGGAGCCAACGGCATTGTGCTGAAAACGGGCGAACTGCTCACCCGCAGCGAGGTACAGCGCGTCATGGAGGGTAAGCAGTGGGTATTCAACCAACCGATTCTGGAGAAAATCGTTGCCCGCTTCCGGCAGTTCGTCAATGCCGAGACCATGCGCCGCAGAGCCATCATCACCTACGAAATCGACGAATATGACGAGCGCTTCCTGCGCCACCTGGCCCTTGGCTACACAAAGGACATGATAGCCGGCTTGCGCACAATGCCCTTCAGCACCAAATCGTTGGAGAAGAGGCAGGTGGACTTGGTGTCGCGCTTGTTCCCCGACAACGACGGCCGATCCATCAACTCTACACGCCTCGTTGTCCGTGCCATCGAGCTTCACATCATCGACGTGGACAACCTGCTCCCTGACGATTAAGAACCGACACGATGAAAAGGCGATTTCCTTTTACGACGCTCTACCTGCTGCTATTGGCGGCGGTGGTGATAGCCTCCTGGTTAGTGGGGCTGTATGGCGTGGAGAGCGGAGGCAACCTGCTGTCCGACGAAGGTGGCCGCTGGTGGATGCGCTCTGTGCTACCGTCGTTTGCGGCGTCGCCTGTGGAAGAGATATTGGTGGTGTTGTTCACGCTGGGAATCGTAAAATCAGTGTGGCTGGAGTCGCCCCGTGTGAAGTCTAAAAAGGCAACAGCTGTGGCGCTGATGGTGTTTGTGGCGCTGATGGGGCTGTTGCTGTGGGGGGTGTTCAGTGGGGCGCTGATGAGCGTGACAGGGCATTGGGCAAACAGTCCCCTCCAGCGGGGATGGCTGGTGGTGCTGGCGCTGTTGATTGGGATTCCCAGCCTATGCTATGGGCTGACAAACGGCACTTTCACCAATCGAGAGCAGGTTTTAGGGGCACTCTGCAGCGAGGTGGTACGGTGTGCGCCGTCGTTTGTCACACTCTTCATAGCTTCGCAGTTAGTAGCCGTTCTGGCGTACAGCGGGCTTCCTGCCGTCTGTGGCATAGGGGCTGCGGCGTTCCACGGCATAGCGGCTGTGATTTACTGGCTACCTTTTGTCTTTGAATACTTTTATAAAAACCGAATATGAAGAAAATCGTTGTTTTAGCGCTGGGATGCGTGGGATTGCTGTTGGCAGCCTGCACGTCCAAGGGCAACGTGAGTGAGAGTGAGAGTGTGCGCCGTGTCGTGAACATCGACAACGGCTGGTTGTTCACGCTGGCCGACTACGAGACGATGCCCTATGCCCCCTCCGGCATTGCCGATACGGAGGCGCTGGCGTCGGTGGGTGCTGCCGACGGCACATGGCGCAAACTGAACGTCCCCCACGACTGGGCCATCGAAGGCGACTTCAGCCCGACGAATCCTTCGGGAACGGGTGGCGGCGCGCTGCCGGGCGGTATCGGCTGGTATCGCAAGCACTTCACACTCGCCGACCTCGGACTAAGCGATAAGGCCGACGGGCAGCTGCTCGTCCGTTTCGACGGCGTCTATATGAACTCCACCGTCTGGCTCAACGGACACCGGTTGGGCAACCGCCCCTACGGCTACATCTCGTTTGAATACGACATGACTCCTTATGTCAACAAGGAGGGCGACAACGTCCTTGCCGTACGTGTTGACAACAGCGACCAGCCCAATAGCCGCTGGTACAGCGGTTGCGGTATCTTCCGCAGCGTCTATGTGACGGCTGTGAATCCCGTCCACATCGTGCCCTGGGACACCTACGTGCTGCCCCATGCCCCGCTGGCTGATGCCTATCGCTATGGTGAGGCCGACAGCCTGGTGCTCACGGTGTCGGCTCCGTCCCCCTCGCTACAGGCACGCGTAATCGTATATAATAAAGAGAAGAAAGCGGTGTTCACCACCGAAACGCCCATCACCGGCACCACCACGGGAGTGCGCTTCCGCCTTCCGGGAGCCGTGCGCTGGAGCGTGGACAATCCCTATCTTTACACCGCCCAGATATCCCTCGTCAGCGAGGCGAAGGTCATCGACGACTATGCCTTCCGCTTCGGTATCCGCGACTTCGAGTTTAATCCCGAGCAAGGTTTCCGCCTCAACGGCGAGAGCGTACGCCTCAACGGTGTCTGCCTCCATCACGACCTCGGTTGCCTCGGCTCAGCTGTTAATCGCCGTGCCCTCCAGCGCCAGTTGGAGGTGATGCGCGGCATGGGTGTCAACGCCGTCCGCTGCAGCCACAACCCGCCCTCGGTGGAGTTGCTGGAGCTCTGCGACGAGATGGGCTTCCTTGTCATGGACGAGGCTTTTGACATGTGGTATCGCCGCAAGACACAGCGCGACTATGCCCGCTTTTTCACCGAATGGCACGAGCGCGACCTCGGCGACTTAGTACGACGTGACAGAAACCACCCCTGCGTGGTCATGTGGAGCATCGGCAACGAGGTGCTTGAGCAATGGGATGACGCCCGCGCCGATAACCTCTCCCTTGAGGAGGCCAACATGATTCTCAACGCCGGGCACGACTACTCCGAGCCGCTCGACACGGGCTTCACCTTCAACCAGCTGCTGACGCGCCACCTCTGCAACATCGTGCGCCACCTCGACCCCAGCCGTCCCATCACCGCCGGCTGCAACGCTGCCGACCCACGCAACAACCTCTTCTGCGAGGGAGGTGTCGATATCATCGGCTTCAACTACCACGAACGCAACTTCCCCCTCGTGCCCCAATGGTTCCCCGGCCGCCCGTTCATCATCAGCGAGAGCGTCAGCGCCCTGCAGACACGCGGCTACTACCGTATGCCCAGCGACAGCATATTCGTACAGCCTTCGCGCTGGGACCGCCCCTACTTCGACCCCTCGTTCAAGTGTAGCGCCTACGACAACAGCCATGCCCCCTGGAGCAGCACCCACGAGCTGAACCTCCGCTACTACAACGACCTGCCCTACATTGCCGGACAGTTCATCTGGAGCGGCTTCGACTACATCGGTGAGCCCACGCCCTACGGCTGGCCGGCACGCAGCAGCTACTTCGGCGTCGTTGACCTCGCAGGCTTCCCCAAGGACGTCTACTATCTCTACAAGAGCGAGTGGACCGACGAGACCGTGCTGCATGTCTTCCCCCACTGGAACTGGAAAGAGGGAGAGGAGGTAGATGTCTGGGCTTACTTCAACCATGCCGATGAAGCCGAGCTCTTCGTCAACGGCCACTCGCAGGGCGTCCGCACCAAGGGACGCGATTTCCATACCCAGTGGCGCGTGGCGTATGAGCCGGGCGAAATCCGCGTCGTCACCCGCAAGGACGGCCGTGTGGTGAAAACCGAGACCATCCGCACCGCCGGTGATCCTGCCGCCATCCGCCTGACGCCCGACCGTAAACGTCTGGCTGCCGACGGACGCGACCTCTCGTTCGTCACCGTTGAGGTCGTGGATAAGCAGGGCAACCTCTGCCCGCTGGCCGACGACCTCGTCCACTTCGACATCAACGGCCCTGCCTTCGTGGCAGGCGTTGACAACGGCTTGCAGACCTCGCTCGAATCCTTCAAGGCCCCCCAGCGCCAGGCCTTCAACGGCAAGTGCCTGGTGGTTGTTCAAAGCGACGGCAAAGCTGGCAACGTCACCCTCACCGCCACAGCTGACGGCCTCAACGCCGCCAAGCAGACGCTCCGCTTCAAGTGACTACGGATGCGACATTCTGATATCTTTATAAATAGCGCCGCTGTTTATAAAAATAGTTGCTTGGAATAAAATTTTAGTTGCCTGGGCTGTGACGACAGTTGCTTGGGCTGAGCGGACAGCGCACTACACTACAGGCATTACGGTTTATTCGCCGGAAGCTGCTGCCATCTCGTCGAGCGTGGTCTCGATGAAGTGTTTCAGGTTCGTACCTTGCTTTGCCGCCATGATGGACAGCGAGCGGAACGTTTCGGGTTTCAGGTCGATGATTTTGCGTTTAACTGGTTTTGCTGCCTTTTCCATAGTTTTGTAAATTAATATTTCGACGGACAAAGATATACAATTTATATAAGGCGCAAAAAGATTTTGCAGGTTTTTTTTGCAGTTGTTTTGTTTTCCCGTTTTTTATGTCTATCTTCGCGCCAAAATCGTAAAATGTATGCGTTATCTTTTAGGTTATGACATCGGCAGTTCGTCTGTCAAAGCCAGTCTGGTGGACGCCCAGACCGGCGGGCGCGTAGCCAGCGCCTTCTTTCCCAAGAGTGAGGCTCCCATCAAGGCCGTCCGTACCGGCTGGGCTGAACAGAACCCCGCCGACTGGTGGAGCTATCTGAAAGCCGCCACCGCCGAGGTGATGGCATCGTCGGGCGCCAAGGGCAGCGACGTGGCTGCCATCGGCATTTCGTATCAGATGCACGGGCTGGTGTGCGTGGACAAGGAGGGTAATGTGCTGCGCCCAGCCATCATCTGGTGCGACTCGCGCGCCGTGCCCTATGGCCAGAAGGCTTTCGAGACGCTGGGCGAGGAGCAGTGCCTCAGCCACCTGCTGAACAGCCCGGGCAACTTCACCGCCGCCAAGCTGGCGTGGGTGAAGGAGAACGAGCCGGATGTCTATGCCCGCATCGACAAGGTGATGCTCCCGGGCGACTATATCGCCCTCAAACTGACGGGCGAGTGCTGCACTACGGTGAGCGGCCTCTCGGAAGGTATGTTCTGGGACTTCCGCGAAAACCGCGTGGCAAGCTTCCTGATGAACTACTTCGGCTTTGACGAGAGCATCCTGCCCACCATCCGTCCGACATTCTCAGAACAGGGGCGTGTCACCGCTGCTGCTGCCGCCGAGCTGGGGCTGGCAGCCGGCATCCCCGTCACCTACCGTGGAGGCGACCAGCCCAACAACGCCCTTTCGCTGGGTGTGCTGGAGCCGGGCGAGATTGCCGCTACCGCAGGCACGTCGGGCGTTGTCTATGGCGTGCTGGGGCGCGTGGCCTACGACCCCAAGAGCCGCGTGAACACCTTTGCCCACGTGAATCACGGCAAGGACACCCGTCTAGGCGTGCTGCTGTGTATAAACGGCACGGGCATCCTCAACAGCTGGATGCGTCGTAACGTGGCTCCTGAAGGGGCTTCGTACGGCGACATGAACGTACTGGCCGACTCGGTACCCATCGGCAGCGACGGACTAAGCATACTGCCCTTCGGCAACGGCGCCGAGCGTGTGCTGCAGAACCGCGAGGTGGGATGCAGCCTGCACGGACTTAACTTCAACATCCACAGCCGTGCCCATCTGCTGCGTGCAGCCCAGGAGGGCATCGTCTTCTCGTTCAAGTACGGCATGGAAATCATGGAGGCCATGGGCATGGCCATCACCACCATCCACGCTGGCCACGCCAACATGTTCCTCAACCCAATGTTCCGCAACACGCTGGCAGGCATCACGGGAGCCACCATCGAACTCTTCGACACCGACGGCTCCGTGGGAGCTGCTGCCGGTGCTGGCATCGGAGCAGGCATCTATGCCACTCCCGCCGAGGCTTTCGCCACCCTGCGACGCATAGCCACCATCGAGCCCAAAGCCGACGATGCCCCCGCCTATGCCGCCGCCTACGCCCGCTGGAAAGAATGCCTTCTCAAGGAAGAATGATTTATTTATCCTTATTATAAAACTAATAAACCTATGACAAAACAGTACTTCCCCGAAGTGGGAAAAATCAAATTTGAAGGAAAAGAGAGTAAGAACCCCCTGGCCTACCACTACTATGACGCCGACCGCGTCGTGATGGGTAAGCCCATGAAGGAGTGGCTGAAGTTCGCCATGTGCTGGTGGCACACGCTCTGCGCTGAAGGCGCCGACCAGTTCGGCCCCGGCACCAAGACGTTCCCCTGGAACACTGCTGCCGACCCCGTGCAGGCTGCCAAGGATAAGGCTGACGCCGGCTTTGAAATCATGCAGAAGCTCGGCATCGAGTACTACTGTTTCCACGATGTGGACCTCGTGCAGGAGGCTGCCACCGTTGAGGAATACGAGAAGAACCTCAAGGAGGTCGTTGCCTACCTGAAGCAGAAGCAGGCCGAGACAGGCATCAAGCTGCTGTGGGGCACGGCCAACGTGTTCGGCAACAAGCGCTACATGAACGGCGCCTCCACCAACCCCGACTTCGACGTCGTGGCTCGCGCCATCGTCCAGATTAAGAATGCCATCGACGCCACCATCGAGCTCGGCGGCACCAACTACGTCTTCTGGGGCGGACGTGAAGGCTACATGAGCCTCCTCAACACCGACCAGAAGCGCGAGAAGGAACACATGGCCACCATGCTACGCATGGCCCGCGACTATGCCCGCAGCAAGGGATTCAAGGGCACCTTCCTCATTGAGCCCAAGCCCATGGAGCCCAGCAAGCACCAGTACGACGTCGACACGGAGACCGTCATCGGCTTCCTGCGTGCTCACGGACTGGACAAGGACTTCAAGGTCAACATCGAAGTCAACCACGCTACGCTGGCTGGTCACACCTTCGAGCATGAGCTCGCCTGCGCCGTCGATGCCGGCATGCTCGGCTCCATCGACGCCAACCGCGGCGACTATCAGAACGGCTGGGACACCGACCAGTTCCCCATCGACAACTTCGAGCTCACCCAGGCCATGATGCAGATTATCCGCAACGGCGGCTTCGGCAACGGCGGCACCAACTTCGATGCCAAGACGCGTCGTAACAGCACCGACCTTGAGGACATCTTCATCGCCCACATCGCCGGCATGGACGTCATGGCTCGCGCCCTCCTCAGCGCAGCTGCCATCCTCGAGGAGAGCCCCATCCCCGCCATGCTGAAGGAGCGCTACGCCAGCTTCGACGGCGGCCTCGGCAAGAAGTTCGAGGAGGGAAAGATGACTCTCGAGGAAGCCTACGACTACGGCAAGAAGGTTGGCGAGCCCAAGCAGACTTCCGGCAAGCAGGAGCTCTACGAGGCCATCGTCGCCATGTACTGCTAATCCGCTTACCACTCACGAAAGCAATAGGGGCGCGACATCGCGCCCCTATTCTTTTGCCGTCTTTCGTTTTCGAAAGCCCTTACACCTTCAGGAAAATCTTCTTGCGGTAAAGGACGTAGAGGAACAGCCAGCAGACAAGGATGTAGGCGGCCTCGGTAAAGAAGGGCTGAGCATTCTCGGGCAAGTGCTCCACAAGGCCGCCGAAGATGCGGCTGGAGGTGTAGCCGAAGTTGATGAAGCGCTGCCCCAGGTAGATGGTGATGGAGTTAAGGCCGATGACGGTGAAAAACTTCGCCCAGCGGCGATGGCCACGCACATCGATAATCCAGTAGAAAAGGGCGAACATCAGCACGGAGTAGGCCCCGACGACGAGGACGAAACTGCTTGTCCACAGCTTTTTGTTGATGGGAAAGTCGAGGTTCCAGAGGAGGCCGAGCCCCAGCATGACGATGCCGGCCACCGCCATGCCGAGTACCTTCTTCTTGGGCGTGAGCCCGGCTCGCTCGCTCTTCACCCATTCGCCGGTGAACATGCCGAGCAAGGCGGTGCAGATGGCAGGAATGGTGCTGAGGATACCCTCGGGGTCATAGGCCGGGGTGTAGATATGCCCGGGCAGCAGCACACGGTCCACATAGCCGATGATGGAGCCCTCAGCCGTGAGGATATCCGCCCCGGCAGCATCAGGGGCAGGGATGAAGCGAGCCACCAGCCAATAGCCCACAAGAAGCACGGAGGTGATGACGACGCGCCACTGCCAACGGCTGTGCATGAAGATAAGGGCGGCAAACATCCAGGCGAAGCCGATGCGTGCCAGCACGCTGGGGATGCGGATGTGGGCAAAGTCGAGGTGCGTGAGAAGGCCGTTGTAGAGCAGGCCGAGGACAAACAGCGTCAATCCGCGCAGGATAACTTTCCAATGGATGGCGCTTTCGGGCTTATGCTGCCCGCGCTGCTTGGCCAGCGAGAAGGGGAACGAGATGCCCGCAATGAACAGGAAGAGCGGGAAAATGGTGTCGTGGTGCACAAGGCCGTTCCACTCCACGTGCTCCATCTGCTGCGCCAGGCCCTCGGTGAACGAGCCGGGGAACCACTTGGCAAGCGCAGCCAACAAGCCCGCGCCGCCCATGATGAAGAACATGTCAAAACCTCGGAGCGCATCCAGCGACTCCAACCGCTTGTAAGGGAATTTTACTTTCATATCATCAGGTATTAGTTGGTTTTCAATGCACAAGAATAGTCTTCATCGGTGAGAACATACGTCGATGTCCCCTCGGAGCTATAGCGATGGTACTCACCCTTGAAGGTGTAGCTGTCATCATCGTAAGGGCTATGAGGGGCGGAGATGGCGTGATGGTAATAGAGATAGCGCCCGTCGTCGAACTCAAAGCGAACACTGTCGCCGTAGATGATGTGCTGAAGCAGCTGGCCCGTGTTTTCGTTTCCGGCACGCCCCAAGCCGCCGTCTGCATATAGCAGGGTTTTCTCGCCTGCGGCAATGGTGATGCCGTCAGGGTTCTGGAAATACCGGCATCGGATGCTGTCCATGGGGGAAACGAAGTACATATCCGCCGTATCCATGAGAGCCACAATGGTGACGGAGTGCGAGGAATCATTCTGAAAGACATAGTCCTGACTGTAGCCCGGATCGCAAGAAACCAGTACGATAGCCAACAGGAGGGTTGTCAGACAAAATCTTTTCATACCATTATTTTCTGCAAATGTACGCACCTACTTTCTATCTACCAAATTATTTCTCATTTTTGTTTTTTTTGCCGGCAAAAGTTTGGCAATTTAAAAAACAATTATGTAACTTTGCGCCCAAGTTAAACTTTAAAACTTTTTGCACATGAAACGTTTTGCATTTGTCATGATGGTGGCTTTGGCCCTGAGCACCGCCACCTTTGCCCAAAACAGAGTGAAGTACATCTATGCCAGCGAGCCAACGCTGGACATTGAGCTGTTGCAGAGCAGCGAGCAGACTGTTCAGCTGAATCGCTATTTCTTAGCCGGTTACAACTCCCTCTGTCTGCCGTTCTCCCTGACGGCCGAGCAGGTGGCCGCTGCCGCCAAAGAGCTGAAGTTGGAGCGCCTGGCTGGCATCCAGCAAGAGGGAGGGGTGTTGAACCTCTACTTCGTGGATTGCACGGCCGACGGCATCCAGGCGGGTGTGCCCTACCTGGTTTACTCGCCCACATCGCAGTATATGCGGGTGAAGAACACCGACGTGCTGGACTTCGACGCTGAAATCAAGGTCGTCACCATGGCCGACGGCAAGGGCAACGTCGTCTCGTTCAGCAGCAGCTGGGAGAGCATCGAGAAGGTGGGGCGCTACGGCATCCCCGCAAAGCAGGATGTCACCCCGCTGGAAAGCGTGCTTCTGAGGACCGAAGCCGACAAGATTTTCCTGCCCACACGCTGCGGCTTCACCTGGGACGAGCAAACCCCGACAGCCAGCGAGCTGAAAATCCGCCATGCCGCCAGTCTGGGCGACGTGACTGCCATCACCGGCATCAGCCAGGACGAGGTCAGCGGCGACTACTACAACCTCCAGGGCCAGAAGACCACCAAGGATGCCAAGGGCATCCGCATCCAGGAGGGCAAGAAGACGATGGCTAAATAGTCAAAGCCCTGACGCCTCGCCTTTGCGTAGTATCATAAAAAGATAATCAGCAGTTTGTCGTTTCAAACTGCTGATTTCTTTTTGTAGCGGGACTCAGGATTGAACTGAGGACCTCATGATTATGAATCATGCGCTCTAACCAGCTGAGCTATCCCGCCATCGCTTCCGTTTTTCGGAAAAAGCGGCGCAAAGGTACAGGGATTTTTTCATCCGTGCAACTTTTTCGTCCTTTTTTTGCGGCCGGGCAACGATTTTTCATTTGATTGAAAGATATTCGAAAAAAAATTTGTTTTCTTTAACGGAAATCTTTATTTTTGCGGTGAGAACGACAAAAACCACAAGACCATGGAGAAAATTCACTTAGAATTTCCGTTGAACAGCAACTCCCGTTCCATGATCTGGGATAGGGTGGGCACAACGGGCGGTCTGGAGGCCTGGATGGCAGACCGCATTACGGAGGACGCAGACGGAATCTATACCTTCAGCTGGGGCGGAAGCGAGACACGCCACGCCGAGCTCGTTGCCAAGCGCATCGGCACATACGTCCGTTTTCATTGGATGGACGAGGGTCCGAAGACGTTCTGGGAACTGCGCATCACGTTCAGCGAGCTGACGAACACCTACGTTCTGGAGGTGACGGAGCAGACGGACGACGAGGACATCGAGGGGCTCACTCAGCTCTGGGAGAGCTTCGTCGAAAAGCTCTCGCGCCGCGGCGGCATCTGAAAGATGGTAAATTATTATAAAAATAGCGTCGTTTCCTTTTTCTCCTTTTCTTTTTGTGTTACTTTTGCAACTTGAAACGAAGTAACTCATCCCTGCGTGCGTTTGAAAAGACTTGATCTGTTTGTGCTGAAGAGTTTCGGTATCATGTTTATCGGGACCTTCTTCATCTGCCTCTTCATCTTCGTCATGCAGTTTCTGTGGCTGTATGTCGATGAGATGGTGGGCAAGGGGCTGTCGCTGGACGTGCTGGGCAAGTTTTTTTATTACGCCACGCTGACGCTGGTGCCGCGCTCGCTGCCGCTTGCCATCCTGCTGGCGGCGCTGATGACGTTCGGCAACTTCGGCGAGCGTGTGGAGCTGACGGCCATGAAGGCGAGCGGTATCCCCCTGCTGCGTGTCATGCGGCCGCTCATCATCTTCTGCATCCCGCTCTGCTTCGCGTCGTTCTATTTCCAGAATGTCATCATCCCCGACTCGCAGCTGAAGCTCAACACGCTGCTCGTCTCCATGAAGCAGAAGTCGCCCGAACTGGAGATTCCCGAGGGGGCGTTCTACGACGGCATCGAAGGCTACAACCTCTTCGTCGACCACAAGGACCGCAACACGGGCATGCTCTACGGCGTCATCATCTACAACTTCACCGACGGCTTCGACAATGCCCACATCATCAAGGCCGACTCGGGGCGGCTTGAGACCACCGCCGACAAGAACTACCTGAAGATGACGCTCTACAACGGCGAGCAGTTCGAGAACTTCAAGGACGATAACATCAACAAGAAGAATATCCCCTACCGCCGCGAGGTGTTCGGCCGCAAGACCATCCTCATCGCCTTCAACGACGAGTTCAGCGTCCAGGAGGCAGGCTTCCTCAGCGCCAGCGCCAGCAGCAAGAACATGCGCCAGTTGGTCATCGACCGCGACTAGCTGCTGCAGGAGCAGGACAACATCGGCCGTGCCTACTTCAACACACTCAA
>JAEEGF010327873.1_pt1 | contig 19568 bp, 13 predicted proteins | sample 9134171 | NCBI WGS metagenome assembly JAEEGF01 (sample SAMN16246542, study PRJNA631951) | gut metagenome | biome: gut microbiome; feature: rumen; material: AP-attached | host: Bos | place: Iran: Karaj | collected 2018-10
AACGGCGACCCTGCCTCTGCCCTGCTCGAAGTGCTCGACCCTGAGCAGAACAACGCCTTCCACGACAACTATCTCGACGTGGACTACGACCTGTCGAAGGTGCTCTTCATCGCTACTGCGAATAACCTCAGCACCATCCCCCGTCCCCTACTCGACCGTATGGAGGTTATTGAGGTAAGTGGCTATATCACAGAGGAAAAGTACGAAATCGCGAAGCGACACTTGATACCAAGGGAGCTGGAGAATACGGGTTTGAAGACGCGCAGTCTGAAGCCGACGTTTAATAAGGCGGCTATTGAGATGATTATTGAGCGGTATACCCGTGAGAGTGGTGTCCGTCAGCTGGAGAAGCAGATTGACAAGGCGTTACGGAAGATTGCCTATAAGCGACAGTTGGAGGATGTGACCGGTTATCAGAAAATCACACCTACGGAGATTGAGGACCTGTTAGGAAAGCCACCGTTCTATCGCGATATCTATCAGGGCAACGACTATGCAGGCGTGGTGACAGGGCTGGCGTGGACGAGTGTGGGTGGAGAGATTCTCTTCATCGAGACGTCGCTCTCGAAGGGCAAGGGCTCGAAGCTGACGCTGACGGGAAACCTGGGCGACGTGATGAAGGAGAGTGCCATCCTCGCGCTGGAATATGTGAAGGCGCATGCCGAGAAACTGAAAATAGACTATCGCATCTTCGACAACTGGAACATCCATATCCACGTGCCTGAGGGAGCGACACCGAAGGACGGTCCGTCGGCAGGTATCACCATCGCCACCTCCATCGCCTCTGCCCTCACCCAGCGGAAGGTACGTAAGAACACGGCCATGACGGGTGAGATCACGCTGCGTGGCAAGGTGCTGCCCGTGGGTGGTATCAAGGAGAAGATTCTCGCTGCCAAACGAGCTGGGATCACGGATATCGTGATGTGCCGTGAGAACGAGAGGGACATCAATGAGATTCCTGACGTGTATCTGAAGGGCGTGACGTTCCACTATGTGGAGAACGTGCAGGACGTGTGGGATTTTGCCCTCACCAATGAAATCGTGGAACATCCCCTCGACTTCACCATTCCAGAGGAGGAAGAGAAAGAAAACAACAAGAAGAAATAAAACAATAGAAAGAATGGTTGTATTTGATAGATGACGTTCGAAGTACAATATAGCGACCAGACGAGTGATGCGAGGGCTGGATTGATAGAGACCGCGCACGGGAAGATAATGACGCCGATATTCATGCCCGTCGGTACGGTGGGTAGCGTGAAGGGCGTGCATTTCTCCGAACTGCGCGAACAGGTGAAGGCGCAGATTATTCTCGGCAACACCTATCATCTGTATCTGCGGCCTGGGCTTGACATCCTTCATAAGGCTGGGGGCCTGCACAGGTTCAACACCTGGGATCGTCCGATACTCACAGACTCTGGCGGCTTCCAGGTATTCTCGCTGACGGGCATCCGTAAGCTGCGTGAGGAGGGATGTGAGTTCCAGAGCCATATCGACGGTTCGCGGCATATCTTTACACCAGAGAACGTGATGGACACCCAGCGCGTGATCGGAGCCGATATCATGATGGCCTTCGACGAATGTCCGCCAGGACAGAGCGACTACCAGTATGCTGCTAAGAGTCTGGGACTTACGCAAAGATGGCTGGAGCGATGCGTGAAGCGTTTCAACGAGACAGAACCGCTCTATGGCTACAACCAGACGCTGTTCCCTATCGTGCAGGGCTGTACGTATAAGGATCTGCGTCAGGATGCCGCCAAGCATGTGTGTGATATGCTGGGGAAGTTGAACGATGGCGGTGGTGCATCCATTGGCGGTCTAGCTGTAGGAGAGCCGACGGAGGTGATGTATGAGATGATCGAGGTGGTGAATGAGATTCTGCCCAAGGACCGTCCCCGTTATCTGATGGGGGTCGGAACACCGCAGAATATCCTTGAGGCCATCGAACGCGGTGTGGACATGTTCGACTGCGTGATGCCAACCCGTAACGGGCGCAACGCCATGCTGTTCACCTACGAAGGGACGATGAACATGCGCAACAAGAAATGGGAGGATGACTTCTCGCCCATCGATCCTGAGGGCTGTGAGATAGACCGTATCCATTCGAAGGCCTACCTCCACCATCTCTTCAAGGCACAGGAACTGTTGGCCATGCAGATTGCATCAATCCATAACCTCGCTTTCTACCTGCGATTGGTGACGGATGCCCGTCAGCATATCGTAGCAGGGGATTTCGTGCAATGGAAACGGTCGGTCATTGATCAATTAGGACAGAGGAGGTGAAAGGAGCCACAGATTTCACAGATTCCCACAGAAGAAGAGATTTCCACAGATGAAAAAGAGTAAGTATATAAGAGTATGGCTGCGTAAGACGGGACGCTTCCTATGGGAGCATCTCCGTTGGGTGCGTTACCTGAATCCCTTACGTCTGCTGTCACGCCTCGACAGGTATATCGTTGCCAAGTTCATCGGCACATATATTTACTCCATCATCCTCATCATATCCATTGCCATCGTCTTCGACGTCAACGAGAACCTGTCGAAGTTCTCCACTTATGGTGCCCCGTTGAAAGCCATCGTCTTCGACTACTACGCCAACTTTGTGCCATACTTCGCCAACCTGTTCTCGCCGTTGTTCGTGTTCATCGCTGTCATTTTCTTCACGTCTAAGTTAGCGGGAAACTCCGAAATCATCGCGATGCTTGCCGCCGGTGTGAGTTTCAAGCGGCTCATGCGGCCCTATCTCCTCTCTGCTGCCCTCATCGCTCTGGTCAACTATTATCTTGGCGCCTACATCATCCCCCATGGGAATATCGTCAGACAAGACTTTGAGGCGAAATACAAGAACAATGATAAGATCACTTCTGCCAGCAACGTACAGTTGATGGTGGGACCTGGTATTATCGCCTATATCCAGCAGTACGACGACAACACGAAGACCGGCTATGGCTTTTCGCTCGACAAGTTCGAGAAGAAGAAGCTCGTCAGTCACATGACAGCCTCCGTCATCCGTTACGACACCATCAGTGATGACCGTTTCCACTGGAAGGCGCAGAACTATAAGATTAGGACGCTGAAGGGACTCCGCGAAGACATCAAGTCAGGGTCGGTCATCGACACCCTCATCCACATGGAGCCCATGGACCTGGTCTTCTCGAAGGGACAGCAGGAGACGCTGACGTCGGACGAGCTGCGGCAGTATATCTCGAAACAGACGGAACGCGGTTCGAGCAATGTGGTACAGTACGAGGTGGAGTATTACAAACGTATTGCCACATCGTTTGCCTCGTTTATCCTGACCATCATCGGGGCCAGTCTTTCCAGCAAAAAGCGCAAGGGTGGCATGGGCGTCAGTCTCGGTATCGGCCTGGGACTCTCGTTCTCCTATATCCTGTTGCAGACCATCAGTTCCACCTTTGCCATCAATGCCGACACGCCCCCGCTGCTGGCTGCGTGGATACCCAATATCCTCTATGCGATTATTGCATACTACTGTTACCGGCAGGCGCCGAATTAAAGGTAAAAAGGTAAAAAAGTAAAAAGTAAAATAGTGAAATTTGAAGAAACATATCTGAACGATAATATACTCGATGCGCTCTACGACATGCGCTTCGACGAGATGACTCCTATACAGGAACGTTGTATCCCAGAGATCCTCGACGGCTACGACCTGTTGGGTGTGGCTCAGACGGGAACGGGAAAGACTGCAGCCTATCTGTTGCCCATCCTTTCGATGCTCGATGACGGCGGCTACCCCAAGGATGCCATCAACTGCGTCATCATGTCCCCCACCCGTGAACTTGCCCAGCAGATAGACCAGGCCATGCAGGGCTTCGGCTACTATCTCGACGGTGTGTCATCTGTGGCGGTTTATGGCGGCAATGACGGAGGACGATATGAACAGGAACTGCGTGGCATGCGTCTGGGCGCTGATGTGCTCATCGCCACACCAGGTCGTCTGCTCAGTCATCTGAAAGTGGGCAACCTCGACCTCTCCCGCTGCAGCTTCTTCGTTCTTGACGAGGCAGACCGTATGCTCGACATGGGATTCATCGAGGATATCATGAAGATAGTGCAGCAGCTGCCGCAGTCGTGTCAGCGCATCATGTTCTCTGCCACGATGCCGCCGAAGATCCGTGAACTGGCCGTCACCCTGCTCCACAACCCTGTGGAGGTGAAGATCGCCGTTTCCAAGCCTGCGGAGAAGATTCACCAGAGCGCCTATGTCTGCTATGATCCGCAGAAACTGAAGATCATCAATCATATTTTCAAAAAGGGAGACCTGCAGCGCGTCATCATCTTCTCCGGCAAGAAGGAGAAGGTGAAGGAGATTGCCAGAAGTCTGAAGCAGATGCACATCAACTGCGACCAGATGCACTCTGACCTCTCCCAACAGGAACGCGACGAGGTGATGTACCGTTTCAAGGCAGGACAGACGGACGTGCTGGTGGCTACAGACATCGTGGCGCGTGGTATCGACATCGACGATATCCGCATTGTCATCAACTACGACGTGCCCCACGATGCCGAGGATTATGTGCATCGTATTGGTCGTACCGCCCGTGCAGACCGTGACGGAGAGGCCATCACCTTCATCAGCGAGGCAGACATCTACCGTTTCCAGCAGATAGAGCACTTCTTAGGTAAGGAGGTGGAGAAGTCGCCACTGCCCGAAGGTCTTGGTGAGGCACCTGTCTACACCAAACGTGAGAAGAAACGTTCCAACACCCGTCGTCATGGCCGCTGGCACTCGAAGGGTAACGGTCAGAACAATCAGGCAAAATCCAAGACCAATGGTCAAGATGGCGCTAAGAAGAAGAAACGTCATCATCGCCCTAAGAACGACGGCCAAGGTAATCCATCGTAAATCGTAAAATCGTAAATATGATAACTCATCCTATCTGCAAGATCAACCTCGGGCTTAACGTCGTTGAGCGCCGTCCCGACGGATACCACAACCTGGAGACCGTCTTCTATCCCGTCCCTATCTGCGACGCCCTTGAGGTGTTTGAGATGGACGAGCAGTTCCCTTCTGCCGTCGACTGCGACCTGAAGGTGACAAACATCGTGATCGACGGTGATGAGCAGAAGAACCTCGTGGTGCGTGCCTATAACTTGTTGAAGCAGGACTTCCCTACCCTTCCTCGCATACACGCGCATTTATATAAAGGTATACCGACTCAGGCTGGTATGGGTGGTGGCAGCAGCGACTGCGGATTTATGATTACGTTGCTCAATCAGATGTTCCAACTGGGACTCTCTGACCAGCAGATGATTGACTATGCCGCCCGCCTGGGTGCCGACTGTGCTTTCTTCGTTTTGAATAAGCCCTGTTATGCCGAAGGTATAGGCGAAAGGCTTGAGCCCATCAGTCTCTCACTACGTGGCTGGTATCTCGCCGTGGTGCGTCCTGCCATCCCTGTATCCACGAAGGAGGCCTTTTCACTCATCACCCCACAGCACCCTGACGTGAATTGCCGTGACATCGTGATGCAGCCTGTAGAGACTTGGCGTGACCATCTCACCAACGATTTTGAGAAGAGCGTCTTCGCCCTCCATCCCGAGATCGGTGCCATCAAGGACAGTCTCTATGGCATGGGAGCTGTCTATGCCGCGATGTCTGGTTCTGGTTCTTCGCTCTTCGGACTCTTCCGTGAACCCGTCTCCCTCGATTGCTTTAACGACGAAGGCACTTTCAAGACAGTGATGAAATTGTAGAAGTTAAAGGGAAGTTAAAAGGAAGTTAAAAGGACAATAGTTCTGAGGATCCAGCAAGCGCTATCAGTAATGTCCCTTTAACTTCCAAGCGGTCATAGACCGCGATAACTTCCTTTTAACTTCCCTTTAACTTCTATATTACTGTATTCCATCTTCGCGGAGTTTCTTCTGCCATTTCCATGCACTCTTCAGGACATCCTCCGTAGGTGTGTCAGCCTTCCAGCCCAAGACCTTGTTGGCTTTGTCGACATTACCCCACACCTGCTCGATGTCACCTTCACGACGGGGTGCATAGGTCCAGTTCACTTTCACGCCTGTGGCCTTCTCAAAGCCCTCTACCACCTCTAAGGTAGACAGTCCCTTGCCCGTACCGATATTGAATACCTCTACGGCATCGGTCTCTGGCTTGTCGAGCACACGCTCCATAGCCTTCACATGAGCCTTGGCCAGATCCACCACGTAGATATAGTCACGGATACAGGTCTTATCGGGGGTATTATAGTCGTGGCCGAAGATCTTCAGCTGCTCACGGATACCCATGGCTGTCTGTGTTACGAAGGGAATGAGGTTCATGGGCACGCCATTGGGCAGTTCACCGATGAGTGCAGAGGGATGTGCACCGATGGGGTTGAAATATCTGAGGATGATGCTCTTGATGGGCGCCCCCGAGTGGATATAGTCCTGGATGATCTCCTCGTTGATCTGCTTCGTGTTGCCATAAGGACTCATTGCCTTCTGGATGGGAGCATTCTCCGTCACAGGCAGGTTCTCCTGCGAGGGCTGACCATAGACGGTGCAGCTCGACGAGAAGATAATGCCCTTCACGTCGTACTTCGGCATCAGTTCCAACAGGTTGATGAGCGAAGTGAGGTTGTTACGGTAATAGAGCAACGGTTTCTCCACACTCTCGCCCACAGCCTTCGAAGCGGCGAAATGAATGATGCCCTCAATCTTCGGATACTTCTTGAACACTCCTTCAAGGGCTTCGAAATCGCAGCAGTCCACCTTCTCAAAGGCAGGACGAATGCCTGTGATCTTCTCAATGCCGTCCAATACGTTGATGTTCGAGTTTGAGAGGTTGTCGATGATTACTACCTCATAACCTGCTTCCTGCAGTTCTACGGTCGTATGGCTTCCGATGAATCCAGTACCGCCTGTTACTAAAATTGTCTGTTTCATATCTTTATGTTATTTTACTTTTTTACCTTTTTACCTTCACTCCGGGAACGGGTTCTCGCCCGGCTCCGGCACGAGACTGTTGTCCGCATTCTTCTTCTGATAGACAATCACCGTCCTCTCCAGCGAGTTATCCTCATTTCTCATGTAGATGGTGCCCGATCTGACATCACCCGTCTTATTCGGACTGGCGGTGATAGTCACTTTTCCGTTTCCCTCTCCCGAGGCCGGATCCATGAACAGCCAGTCGACTTCGGCATAAAGATGCCACTTACAGTTGGACTTGATGGCCAGAGTGCCCTCGCTATTGTCCGACAAGGTCATTTCCTCGTTGGCGGCGATATAGTCCGGCTTCTTGGTGGTTTCTGCATCATCATCGTCGCCACAGGCCACAAGGGCTGCCATCATCAGCAGCAATATCGTTGTTTTCTTCATCATTTCCATCATATCTGTCTCCTTTCCTATTTAATGATCATTTTCTTTCCCTGTACCACATAGATGCCCGGCTTCAGACTCTTGGCTCCTGACTCCTTGCTCCTGACAAGCACGCCGCGCATGTCATACACCTTGGCATCCTTGATATCGCTGGGAGCTGCAATATCCCTGATTCCTGTCGTCATACCGTCCAGCACGCCGATGGAACGGGTGCCGGAAGTGGTGGTCATATAGGCCTCGAAGGGATACGCAGCACGGAGTCCTTTCACGAACTTGCTGCCCATGTCTGCCTCCGAATATGCCACGACAGCATTATTCACGTTGAGGGGCAGGATGGCATCGTCACTCTTGTTGACGAAATTGGGTACTAACGTCCTATCATTATAACGAACGCTATGCAGGTCATCGGATTTCTTGACTTCGACATTCTCCGACTCGAAGGTCACGTCACCGATGATCCGATAGTCTGTCAGATAGAGGCTGTTGTTCGGCATACTTATTATATATGGTGTATTGGCCTTAATGGCTTCGGCCTCCTGATAGCCGTTAGCTGTCAGCTCATAGAGCCAGAACGGTTTCTGGTCACTTTCCGTCGTCCACTTCCTAAAGGGAACGATGATTCCAGCGGTAGCATGGCTGACGGTCTGCACGTCGAACGGCAGGGCGATGGTCTCCCATCCCCTCGGCTCCATGATACCTGTCTCCATCGAGTAGTTATGGGTGTAGGTGACCTTTTCTGCCGTGAATGAGCGCGGACAGTAGAAGTCGTTGCCTTCCTTCCCGTCGGAGAGTACGATACGGGCAGCCACACCATCTACCACGGCGTTCTGGTCTTCCCAGGCTACATACTTCGCATCGCTCACATAGAGCAGGAAGTTGGGATTGCTGACGGTCGCCCTGAACTGGGTATTCGGGTTCCAGATGGCTGCAGCGATATCCTTACAGCCGGCCAAAGCATCCTCGGCAATGCCTGTCACCTCCCACACGTTATCGCCGTATGCCACTGTAGCCGGCACCTCGAGCGTCTGCATGTTATCGACAGACGTGATGGTGACCTGCTTGTCGGCAAACGAAGACACGAGATAATGGATGCCGTCTTTCTCGAACGTCATGTCCAGAGCGGCGAACGATACGTTGACGTTGATATCTGCCCGAATACTCGAGAGTGTGTACTGGTTGTCGACGATGGCATCTGTCACGTCTGTGCCGTTCACCCTCACGTATTTGGCTGTATAGCCTTCATCTGGAATGAAAGTGAGCACTGCCGTGGTGTCTTCATTGAAGTATGCGGACCATGACCGGTCACGGATAATAGTCTCTCCATCGACGGCCACCTCGCCATTGCCGGAGACATAGACGGTGAGGATGTATTTGTTGACGGGTATCTCCTCATATTCGGCCACGAGCGTCGTGTGTTTCCTGAGGTTCTTGACGGAGTACTGGTATTTTGCCAGTTCCGACGTGATATCAAGACTGTCGAGCATGACTTGCTTGATACGCCAGTTGTCTGCCGGACTGAATGTGATGAAGACATCGGTGCCTTCCTCGATCCTGAACACGGTGGTCGTGTCTTCTACAGAGGTGCCATCGAAGTTGACGGTACCCTGGCCGATGGAGGTGATGACAAGGCGATAGTGGATACGCTCATAGGCCACGGCGACCGTATAGTCCTGATCAAGATAGGCTATGCTGTATTCGCCATACCTGGGTTTCTCGGTGGAGAGGGTGTCGGCGGCATAGATGTCTGCAAACAGACTGTCGGAGACCACCCGGTCGTTGACTGTCACGTCCATAATCTGATACCCCGTGTCGGAGAGGAATGCCACCGCACACGAGTCTCCTTCCATAAAGGTGTACTGCACGGAATCGTTGCGGACGGCCTGCGTGCTGTCGGCCAGGGCCTCATGCTGACAAACGGCCTGACCGTTGCCGACAGCTACGACGGTCACCTTATATTCACCACCCACAATCTTAGAAAACTGCTTAGCCCAGCACTCTGCCTTCATAAACGTGGCCCTCGTGCCTTTGGGCACCTTCAGGACAGACTCTGGATGAATACCCTCAAACACGATGAGGTCTATGTCGAAAGGCTGCATGAACGCCACGCTGACAAACTTCAGACTGTCGCAACCTCTGAAAGCGGCCTTCTCTATACTCTCGAGACTCTCCGGCAGATACACCGAGGGGAGCACCTTACACCCCTCGAAAGCGGACTCGCCGATCTTCTTCAGCCCATCAGACAAAGAGACGGAATCCAGCTTCTCGCAACCCCAGAAGGAGGCTGTCGCCAGTTCGGTGATACTCTCTGGCAACACGACTGTCGGCAGGCTGAGACAACCCGCAAACACCGAGTCGCCCATCTCCGTCAGTCCCTCGCCCAACTCCAGCGATTCTATCATCTCACAATTCCTAAAGGCAGAAATGCCGATCTTCTTCACCGACTTCGGGATGATAAGTTCTGTCAGATTGATACAACCTGCAAAGGCTAAAATACCGATCTCCTCGACACCTTCTTCAATCGTGAGTTTCTTCAATTCCTTACAACCCTTGAACGCCCCGTCCTTGACTATCTTCATCGAACCGGGAATAGTCACTTCCTCCAGACTGCTGCCGTCAAAGACCGACTCACCGATATCTTTTACAGAGGCGGGGATGGAGACCACCTTCAGTTCTCCGCAACCTTCAAAGGCTGAATTACCGATCTCTTCGACACCCTCTTCAATATTGACGGTCTTCAAGCTGGTACAGTCCTTAAAGGCTTTCTCGCCCACCTTCTTCACCGTGCTGGGAATGGTGAGCTCTTCAATACTCGTACAACCTTCGAAAGCCGATTCACCAATCTCTTCCACGCCTGTCTCTATCACAAGATCCTTCAGACTGGTACAATCCTTGAAGGTCGTCTTCTCAATCACTTTCAGGCTGCCGGGGACGGTGATGGCCTTCAGGCTGGTACAGCCCTCGAAGGCAGACTCGCCAATCACGTTCACATTCTTATTCTCGCCGAATTCGAACGTCTCAAGCCCAGTGCAGTCCTTAAAGGCATTCTTGCCTATCTCCTCGATGTCACCGCCGAGTTTGACGGACTTCAGCTTCTGGTTGCCTTCAAACACCGATTCGGCCACCGTTTTGATGTTACCCTTGATTTCAATCTCCTCCAGACTGGTGCAGCCCTTGAAGAGATCCTGATCAACGGTCTCCACATCGCAGTCAATCTCGACAGCAGTCAGGCTGGTACAGTCCTCAAAGAGCCCTTTGCCCAGTTCCGTCACAGATTCCGGAATGACCAGAGTCTCCAGTTTCGAACAGCCTGCGAAGGCAGATTCACCAATCACTTCGATACCTTCGCCCAGTTCGATTGTCGTCAGGCCGGAACATTCTTTAAAGGTCTCCTTGGGAATCTCTTTTACGCTGCCTGCTATGCTGACTGAGGTCAGTGACTTATTCCCGGAGAACGCATTCTCTACAATCGCCGTTACCTGGTATGTGGTCTCTTCATAGGTGACTTCCTCTGGAATGACGATGCTGGTGGCGCCTTCTTCCACGCCTTCCACTTCGACCACGCCCTCTTCCGTCACGTGATACATGACACCCTCGACGGTGAATCTCTCAACAGGCTCCACTTCCTCTTCGCCTTCGCCTTCACCTTCCCCTTCGCCCACGGTATCAGTACCTTCGACGGTTTCCGTATCGTCATCGGCAAAGGGGTTTGCATCATACGACAAGCCGACACCAAACGAGAATGCCGACAGTGCCATGATGAACACAAGTACAAATAAAGATGATCTTCTCATTATTGTATGACTTTAATTTTCACAACTTCAAGTTGCAAAGATAGGAAGATTATTTGAACTTTGCAAATATTTGGGGCAGAAATTGTAAATATCTGTTATTTATTTGGTGATATGGCGAAAAATACCTAACTTTGCACACAACAAAAAGACTATTAGATGAATCATTACAGACAATGGCTGTGCGCTGCCCTGCTCTTCTGCGGCATCAGCATCGCCAACGCCCAGCAAAAGCTCGTGTTCACGCCGCAATGGACGGCCCAGGCGCAGTTCGTGGGATTCTATGTCGCCAGCAGCATGGGCTTCTACCAAGAGGCCGGTCTTGACGTGGTGATCAGGCATCCTGCCGCTTCAAAACCCAGTATCAACTATCTTACCGAAGGCGAGAGCCAGTTTATCACGCTCAATCTGGTGACGGCTATGACCTTCATCGACAATGGCATCCCTTTGGTCAACGTCCTGCAGATGTCACAGCAGAACAACCTGATGATTGTCTCCCACACGCCGTTGAATGGCGTGGAGAGCCTCCGTGGCAAGAAGGTGGGACACTGGAAGTCCGGCTTCAGCGAACTGCCAATGGCAATGGACAAGAAATATGGTCTCGGTATCCAGTGGATACCATTCATCTCGAACGTCAACCTCTATATCTCTGGGGCCATCGACGCCGCCCTGGCGATGAGCTACAATGAGTTCTTCCAGCTGAAGATGGCCGGACAGCGCATCAAGACGGAGCAACTATTATATATGCGTGACATCGGCTACAACGTACCGGAAGACGGTGTCTATGTGACGGCTGACTTCTATCTCAAGCACAAGGATCTCGCGATAAAGTTTGCCGAGGCCACCCGTAAGGGTTGGGAATGGGCAGTAGAGCATCCCGAAGAGGCACTCGACATCGTCATGCTCACCATGCGGCAGAGTGGTATCCCCGGCAACATGATTGCGCAGGATTGGATGCTGAAACAGATTCTGAGCCAGCTGGCCGACAAGGATACCAGCAAGCGCTCCTACAAGCTGGAACCCAAAGCCGTGGAGCTGGCCAACCGCATCCTCCTGGAGAGCGGCGTCATTAAAAAAGAAATCACCTATCATCAGATCACACAACTATGATCCAGTTAAAAAAAGCGAAAGGATTCCATTCGTTGCATTCCAGGCTGACGCTATGGGTTATGCTGACGGTGTTGGCCGTCTTCGTCCTCATCACCATCATCATCACCAACGTCATCCGCAAAGCATTGCTAAGCAGTTCCGAGGAGAATGCGAAAAGCCGTATCGAGATTGCCAACCAGCACATCAACAGTATACTCGTGGGAGTGGAAGTGGCTGTGGACAATGTGATACCGGAGGTCATGGAAAAACTGGACACCCCCGACCAGTTTTATCCGATGGTTCAAAAGATTCTGGAGCTTAATCCTCCCATCATCGGCTCTGCCATTGCCTTTGAGCCCAACTATTTCCCCCAGAAGGGTGAACACTTCTCCCCTTATGCCTATCGCACGGTCAACGGCACCATCGAAACCAAACAGCTGGGCTCGTCGGAATATGAGTACCACTACATGGACTGGTATCAGATTCCCAAACTGCTGAAGAGGAGCTCTTGGAGTGAGCCTTATTACGATACTGGCGGCGGTGAGCAGATGATGACCACCTACTCGCATCCTATCTATGACAAGAATGGCAACCTGATAGCCGTACTCACAGCTGACGTATCGTTGAACTGGCTGACGGAGCTGGTGGCGAAGAGCGATATCGAACTGAATGACAGACTTCAGGGTACACAGACAGATACAACAGGATTCAAGATCACCGATACATTCCTCTATACGCATGCCTATTCATTTATTATCGGACGTGGTGCCACCTATATCACCCACCCCATGAGCGAACGAATCCTGAACGACACCTATTTCGTTTACTCCATGGAGACGAACGATTCCATCGATGTACAGATTGGTTACGATATGGTGGACGGTCTCTCCGGTATGCGTGAAATCATCCGTGACGGCGTGAAATTCCTCATCTGCTATGCGCCTATCGAGCGCACAGGATGGTCGATGGCTACAGTCATACCTGCTAAGATCATCTATGGCAGTTCGCAGTTGCTCAGTTACCTCGTCCTACTCATTATGTTTATAGGGTTGGTCGTGCTCTTCCTCATCTGTAACTCGGTGGTCATGCGCATCACCCGTCCGTTGGCACGCTTTGCCGACTCTGCCGACGAGGTGGCTAAGGGTAACCTGGATGCAACGCTGCCAGACATCAAGACCAAGGACGAGATGGCCCGTCTGAGCCAGTCGTTCTCACTCATGCAAACCTCTCTGAAACAGCAGATGGAAGAACTCCGTCAGTCCACGGCCTCCAAGGCTGCCATAGAGAGTGAGCTGAAGGTTGCCAGTGACATCCAGATGTCGATGCTGCCGAAGATCTTCCCCGCATATCCTGACCGCGACGATATCGACATCTTCGGACAGCTGACACCGGCCAAGGCTGTCGGCGGCGACCTCTTCGACTTTTTCATCCGCGACGAGAAGCTCTTCTTCTGCATCGGCGACGTCTCGGGTAAGGGTGTGCCTGCCGCTCTGGTGATGGCCGTCACCCGTGCCCAGTTCCGTACCGTCTCTGCCCATGAGTCAATGCCGGAACGTATCATCACCCGTCTGAATGACACGATGAGTGAGGGCAACGACTCCAACATGTTCGTGACGCTCTTCGTGGGTGTGCTCGACCTGCCGACAGGACGTCTGCGTTATTGCAATGCCGGCCATGACTCACCCCTGCTCATCGGATCCGGCATCGGCATGTTGCCTTGCGACTCCAACCTGCCCGTCGGTGTGATGGGCGACTGGAAGTTCACGATGCAGGAAACGCAGATAGATCCCGGCACCTCCATCTTCCTTTATACCGACGGACTCACCGAGGCTGAGAACATCAAACATGACCAGTTCACTGAGGAGCGCATCCTTGATGTGGCCAAGGAGTCACTGGCGACCAACAATCACAACCCCCATCGGCTTGTGGAGAACATGACCAATGCCGTGAAGGACTTTGTCAACGGTGCCGAACAGAGTGACGACCTGACGATGCTCGCCATCCAATACACGAAGCAGCAGCTTGACGTGCGCTACCAGCGCAGCATCACGCTGGCCAACGATGTCCAGCAGGTGCCCCAGCTGGCCGAATTCATAGATCATGTCTGCGAGGCCATGGGCTTCGACGAGCTGACCACGATGCAGATGAACCTCGCCATCGAGGAAGCCGTGGTGAACGTGATGAACTATGCCTATCCCGAGGGAACGACAGGTTCTGTCAATGTGGAAGTCCAGGCGAATGATGTCAGGCTGAAGTTCGTCATCTCCGACAGCGGCAAGCATTTCGACCCGACGAGTGTGGCCGAGGCCGATACGACGCTCTCGGCAGAAGACCGTTCCATCGGCGGTCTCGGCATCTACCTCGTCCGTCAGCTGATGGACAGCGTGAACTACGAGCGCATCGGCGGCTTCAACGTCCTCACCCTGCGCAAGAAACTACACAAATAAGAAACTGCATTTCACGAGTTCCCTCGGTAGTGTGATTACTTTCAGCCGTTCATACCAGATACGGCTGGAACCCGCGATATGCTTCTGCGTATGGCTGCTGATGAAGTAGTAACTGGCCGTGTACTCGTCCATCAGTTCGAGAAACACCTTCTTGATGCGTGAGCACTTCTCGTTGATGGCATTGTCGAGCGGATTGATCAGATGGTCCACGCTCTCGATAATCTTCTCCTTGTCCATCATCTTCGCCGTCGCCATGTAATACCGGGTCAACTCCTCACGGTATTCCGCCAGCCGCTTGAACTCGATGCCCTCGGGATGCGCGAGAAACAACAGGTATACAGCCTTGTGCACAGGCTGCAGCTCCACCTCCTTGTGATAGTCCTCCAGTACGAACCGGTAGTCCTCCGTGATGACCAGTCTGCTCAGCCTCCCCTTGGCTGCCTCGATCCTGAGCGCCTCGAGCAGTGGCACGCCGATGGCCTTTAGCAGAAGGTCAGTCCTGCCCTCCGCCTGCAACTGCTCTATGAGCCTCTTCAGCTCCAAAGCGCGCTCCTCGGGTGTCAGCTGTTCGTTCATTCCGTGACGCTGTTAACCAGATTGTTCAGCCATATCTTCCACTTGTCCAGTATCGTAGGCTCCTCTTTCTCCACTTCGGGTTCAGGTTCCGGTTCAGGTTCAGGCTCGGGAGGAGTGACGACGGCAGGCTCAGGCTCTTTGGCAGGCTCCACGTCGAACTGAATCTCAGTCTGCGTGATCACCGCACCCATCGTTGGCTGCGTCTTCACCGCAGGCTTATAGAGACGTTTGATGATATCCTCGTAGTAATCCTCCTCATTCCTGTGCACATCCATCTGCACCTCAGCCTCCAGGCGGTCCTCCATGCCCGTGGCCAGGATCGTCACCTTCGCATCCTCGCCCAGGGTGTCATCCGTAGCCGTACCCCAGATCACATCGATATTCGGATCCAGCTGGTCGAAGAAATCGTCAATCTCCTGCAGCTCACGCACGAAGATCGGATGCTCGTCGCTAGCGTAGATGTTAAAGAGGATACGCTTGGCCTTGCCGATGTCGTTGCCATAGATCAGCGGCGAGTCGAGCGCATTGAGGATAGCCTCCTCCACGCGGTGTTCGCCGCTGGCACGCCCCATCGCCATGATGGCGCCGCCGCCGTCCTTGATCGTTGTCTCCACATCGCGGAAGTCACTCTTGATACCCCCGTCGCTGGGCAGGGTGATCAGTTCCGAGATACCCTTCACGGCATCCATCAGGATATTGTCAGCCCTCACGAAAGCCTCCTTCACGGAGAGGTCGGAATCAGCATACACGTCGCACAGCCGTTCGTTGTTCACGATCAGCAGCGCATCCACGTTCTTGCGCATCTCTTCCACACCTTTCAGCGCCTTGATGATCTTCCGTTTCTTCTCGAAGTTGAATGGAATCGTCACCACGCCCACCGTCAGGATACCCATATCCTTGGCCACGCCGGCCACCACGGGTGCAGCACCGGTACCCGTACCGCCGCCCATGCCGGCCGTCACGAACACCATCTTCGTGCCGTCGGAGAGCAGCTTCACGAAGTCGTTGACGTTCGACTCTGCCTCAGAGCGTCCCTGCTCCGGATTGCCACCAGCGCCAAGGCCCTCGCCCAGCTGTATCTTCACAGGCACGGGCGACCTCGACAGCGACTGGCTATCCGTATTACAAACCGCATAAGTCACGCCCTCTACGCGTTCCTTATACATATTAGCCACGGCATTGCAGCCGCCACCACCGACGCCGACCACCTTGATGATGTTCTGCATCTGGTCTTTCACCTCATTAAAAAACGGTATGATATCCTCTCCCATATTCAGCTGTTTCTATTTCGACTGCAAAGTTAGCAAACATTTTCCACATCTCCAAATCTCCACAAGGCTTGCGACGAAAAAAAAGAGGCACGCCTGGAAAGCGTACCCCCTCTCTTGCCGTTGAATATCATCCGCGTTCTTGTGGTCCCCGATGGCCTCTCTCACGGCGTTGCTGCATATCGGCCTTATACTTTTCATACTGCTCTTTTGTCATGATCTTCTGCAGTTCGGCATCGTAGGCCTTCATCGTCTCGGCCATCTCCTTGCGATGCTCCTCACGGTCACCCTTCGGCGGTTCAGGGCGCTCCCCCTCCATATCGGACTTCGGAGGTTCTGGGCGTTGTCCCCGCATGCCGTGAGGACCGTGGTGCCCGTGATGTCCGTGATGACGAGGGCGCATCTTGTCGGCATACTCCGTGTTCAGCTCCAGCAGCTTCTTGGCCTGCTTGTCGTTCAGCTGGTAGTCCTCCACCATTCTGTCCGTGCGGTGCTTCACCATCTCCTGCTTGCGGTTGTTGTCTACTGACGGCTTGTTGCTGTCCTTGTCCTGTGCGACGGCTGCCGTGCTTACCATAACGGCTGCCAAGAGTGTCATAATCATCTGTTTCATCATCATTTTGTTTTTTTAATTGTGATACATTATTGTGAATTATCTCTTGCGTTGCAACTGTCTCTTTGACGCTTCGTCACCCGCAACGTTTAATCCACTCCCCCGCCCTTTCAGCCAACTGCCCGATTCCTTCAGCGAATCCAGCTTTTCTGCAAGGAATCACTGATCACCCCCGTGAATGAGCACTGGACGACAGAACAGACCAACTTCAGCCAGATGCTCTGGCTCAAGAATCATATCCATTAACCCGGTGCATGTAACTTTGACCCTACACTATATAGACTCGTGTAAGAAAAAAGAGAATATAGTTTGGTCGTTTGAAAAGAAAGTCGTATATTTGCAGCGGATTTTCATTTCTCGACAAGATGGGTATATATATTAATAAAGGTAATATAGGGTTTCGCCAGGCTCGCAACAGTGAGTATGTTGACAAGTCTGGGCTGATAGGCATAGTGAATAAGACGCTCTTCACTAGACAGAAATTCACCTGCGTAACACGTAGTCGTCGTTTTGGAAAGTCAATGGCTGCGGAAATGCTGTCGGCCTATTACGACCATTCATGTGACTCTCGCCAACTCTTTGCCGACCTGCAGATAACTTCAGACCCCACATTCGAGGAACATCTGAACAAATATCCTGTTATCTATGTCGACATGACATCATTTATTACCCGGTTCAAGGATGACGCCATCATTCAGCATATTCAGGACGAGCTGAAAGCAGATATACAGACTGCATATCCGCAGATTGCACTGCGTAATGGTGATGATTTCATGGCCTTCTTGCAGCGCATATCCATCGAGACGGGGGAACATTTTGTATTCATCATCGACGAATGGGATGCCATCTGCCGTGAATTCGCTGCAAAGAAACCTGAGGTAATGGAGGATTACCTGAATCTATTGCGCCGTATGTTCAAGGACGTGTCGGGTATGGAGGTTTTTGCTGCTGTCTACATGACTGGTATATTGCCCATCAAGAAATTCAAGACGCAGTCGGCACTGAACAACTTCTTAGAGTACTCCATGGTGGAGCCTCGCAGCATGGGAAGTTTTTTCGGATTTACTAAAGACGAAGTAAGGATGCTGGCCGAACGTTATGGCGTAGATTTTGACGAACTTGAAGCCTGGTACGACGGTTATCAAATTGGTGATGAGATGTCTATGTTTAATCCTAACTCCGTCATGCAGGCAGTCATGGTAAAACGCTGTCGTAGCTATTGGGCATCGACTGGTGCTTACGAAGCGATTGCCGGCTATATCAGGATGAATTTCGACGGATTAAAAGACGACATACTCATATTGCTGAGTGGTGGTCGAGTAAAAGTGAACACCACCAAATTCCAGAACGATATGACTCTTATCCAGAGTAAAGACGACGTGTTGACGGTGTTGATACATCTGGGCTATCTATCTTTCAACTGGCGCAAGAACGAGTGTTACGTACCCAACTACGAAGTGGCTGGAGAATTGTCGAATGCCGTAGAGGATACCGGTTGGGAACATGTGGTCAAGGCATTGAGGCAATCTGAGAAACTTCTTCAGGCTACGCTCGATGGCAACGAGGAAGCAGTAGCGCAAGGCGTAGATGCAACCCACGACGAGAATACCAGCATTCTTTCGTATAACGATGAGAATTCATTGGTTTGTGTGTTGAGTATCGCATACTACTATGCCAAGAACTACTACGTGATGCATCGTGAGCTTTCCACTGGTAAGGGCTTTGCCGATCTAGTGCTGATTCCTCGAAAGCATGTGGATTCACCAGCCATCGTGCTTGAACTGAAATACAATCAGGATGCCGATTCGGCTATCGCCCAGATTAAACGCAAGCAGTATCCTGCCAAAGTGGCTGAATATACAGATAATCTTCTGCTTGTTGGCATTAACTACGATAAGCAACAGAAAACTCACACCTGCCGCATAGAGAAATACTAATAGAAAGGGATTAGTATACATTCGTCAGATAGACGACCAGCGTCTTAAATTAGACCCATTGAGGACAAAACAGGTGTTCGGCAGTCTGTTAAGCGGTCCAGATCTGCACTGACGGGCTGCGTGGCATACACCTGACTAGCGAGATAGACGACCAGCGTCTTAACCAAGCAAACAGGAAAATCTTACAAGAAACCCTGCCAGTATGGTCATTCTTGTGTACAATTGTACATTTTTCCATCTGTTTGCACGAAACCACCTATACTATTTTTTATAATATTCTGAGTTTTAATTTAATTTGTAACGACTAAGCATCTATTTCTTGTTAAATATCTGTAAATAAACGGATTGTTTACTATGCTTTTCTTGCACGATTCAAGTTTAATTGCTACATTTGTAACGGCAAAAGATAAAATCGTTACAATGGCAAGACCAATTAGTGCAGAAACGGCAAACAAAGTGACTCTCCACATCAATGGAGGCTACAGGTATGCTTCCACCCGTCCGCGGGTTGTCAATGAGGCTAC